>ERZ1370068.11123-contig-9766_pt1 | contig 36204 bp, 39 predicted proteins | sample MGYA00561227_ERZ1370068 | MGnify/ENA primary metagenome ERZ1370068 (study PRJEB38410, sample SAMEA6850437) | metagenome | study: Metagenomic assessment of the ecological functions of the soil: analysis of the soil microbiota associated with the... | reverse complement strand
CTGATGGTCGAGCTCGACGTGCGCAAGTTCGGCATGCCGACGATCGGCGGTTGCGCGTCGCGAGGACCGTCTGGCGCTGACGAAGCGCGTACTGGTTCCACTTCGTATCGCTGATCGCGATCGTCGCGTTCATGCTCATGGGTTTCTCGCCGATGCTCGTCGGTCGTTCTGGGCGACCGGTCGTCACGTTCGCGGTGAGCTTCCTGCGCCGCGACACGCGCGATGCGCTGCGGCGCAAGGTCGTCGCCGCGCTGCAGCGACGGCTCCGCTGACAGATGCTCAACGTCGCGGCGCACGCGCCGCCGCCGGCATCATCGTCGGCGTCGTCGCCAAGACCGGCCTGGGCCTCAAGTTCAGCGCGATCGTCATCGAGCTACGCGCGGCGGCAGCCTGTCCTGACCGCCATCTACACGTCGCTGATCGTCTGGGTCGTCGGCCTCGCGGTGCCGGTGACGGCGAGCTACATCATCTGCGCGGTGATCGCGGCGCCGGCGCTGACCAAGCTCGGCGTGCCCGACTTCGCCGCGCACATGTTCATCTTCTACTACGCGGTGCTCTCCGAAGTGTCGCCGCCGACCGCGCTGTCGCCGTTCGCGGCGGCGGCGATCACCGGCGGCGATCCGTACAAGACGACGCTGCAGGCCTGGAAGTACACGCTGCCCGCGTTCGTCGTGCCGTTCGTGTTCGTGCTCGATCCGGCCGGCGTCGGCCTGCTGCTCAAGATGCCGCCGAAGGCGATCGTGGCTGCAGCGTCGCCTGGATCGCGGCGACGTCGCATCGTCGGCATCGCCGCGCTCGCCGTCCGGCGCGCAGAAGTGGCTGCTGCGTGCGTTGCTGGCGCCAGTGGAGCGCTGCGATCCTGATGGCCTCGCGGGGCCTGCTGCTCGTCTATCCGGCGCCGGCGGCGGACTTCGTCGGCCTCGCGGGCAATCGCCGTCGTGCTGGCCTCGCAGTGGCATGCGGCGGCGCGCAGCCGGCCTGAGCGCGACGGCATGGCCGGCGCGCCGTGATGCGCGAGGTCGACGAGCTGTTCGCAGCGCTACGGCGAATCGCACCGCAATCCGCGCGAACAAGGCGATCCACTGGATCTGCGTGCCGCCTCATCACCTGGAGCGCTGTTCGCGGCGTTATGGGCGTGCGTACGCCAGTCGCCGCCTGCGTCGGCATCGCGCTGGTCGGCTGCGCGTTCTACGCTGTCGCTGTCGGTGCCACGATCGCCGTCGGCATGCTCGCGGTGTTCGGCGCTGATGGTGTATCCGCTGACGTTGACTCGGGCGAACACGCCTCGCTGATCGCCGTCGGGATCGTATTCCGTTGTGGCACTGGATCGGCCAGTTCGTCGGTCACGCTGATCGAAGGGGAAGAAGCCGTCGTTCTTCGAGGACGTGAAGTTCCTGCTGGTCGGGCCGGCGTGGCTTCTGCATTTTCGTCTATCGCCGCGTCGGCATTCGCTACTGACTGCCGCCGCGCGCGCCCCCTGGGGCCCAGGACAGGCCCAGTTTGCCGATCCTGAATCGACCGGCAGGCCCGCAGCGCTGCAGCGCGTGCGTGGCGTTCACGTGCGTCGTGCCCGGTGGTCTCGGCCACGCACACCACGCGCACCGGCGGAGAGGTCCGGACCCGAGAACGCGCGGTGGTCGTGCACGATCTCCTTGATCGACGCGCCGGTCGCCGCGATGACCTCGGCGAGGCGCGCGAGGCCGCCCGGCCGATCGCTGATCGACACCGTGAATCGGCACGAGGCGCCCGTCGGCGACGAGGCCGACCTCGATCACGCGGCCGAGCGCCGAGGAATCGATGTTGCCGCCGGCCAGCACGAGCACGACGCTGCTTGCCCTTGAGCGAGTCGAGCTGGCCGGCGAGGAACGCGGCGAGCGGCGCGGCGCCCGCGCCTTCGACGACGCTCTTCTCGAGCTCGATCAGGCGCAGGATCGCGAGCGCGATCGACGCTTCGTCGACGGTGACGACGCGATCGACGACGCGCTTGACGATCTCGAACGGCACGTCGCCGAGCTGCGCGACAGCGAGCCCGTCGGCGAGCGTCGGCGACAAGCGACACGAGCGTCGGCGTGTCCTGCGGCGAGCGCCGCGGTGAAGCACGCGGCGCGCTCCGGCTCGACGCCGATCGATCGCGCACGTCGGGCGCGCTTCGCCTTGACCGCGGTGCCGATGCCCGGCGATCAGGCCGCCGCCGCCGACCGGCACGACGATCGCCTCGACGTCGGGCGTCTGCTCGAGGATCTCGAGCCCCATCGTGCCCTGGCCGGCGACCACGTGCGGCGTTGTCGAACGGATGGATGAACGTGAGCCCGTCGCGCGCGGCGATCTCGCCGGCGTGGGCGCGCGCCTCGGTGAGGTCGGCGCCGTGCAGGATCACGTTCGCGCCGAACTGGCGGCAGTTGGTGACCTTGATCAGCGCGGCGAACACCGGCATCACCACGGTCGTCGGAATGCCGAGCAGGCTCGCGTGGTACGCGATGCCCTGCGCGTGATTGCCGGCCGACGCCGCGATCACGCCGCGCTGGCGCTGCTCCGGCGAGAGCTGCAGCAGCGCGTTGCGCGCGCCGCGCTCCTTGAAGCTTCCGGTGCGCTGCAGGTAGTCGAGCTTGCAGATAGATGTGCGCGCCGGTGAGCTGCGACAGCGGGATCGACTCGACGCACGGCGAGTAGTAGACGCCGCCGGCGATCCGTTCGCGCGCGGCTTCGATGTCGGCGAGCGTGACCATCGTCCGCGCGGCCATCGCAGGCTACCGCTCAGAACGGCAGCGCGATGCCCGGCTTCGCCGCGGTCAGCACGCGGCGGAACTCGGCCTTGATCCGCGTCGAGCGCCGCCTGGTCGTCGGCCTCGAAGCGCAGCACGATCGATCGGCGTCGTGTTCGACGCGCGGGCGAGGCCGAAGCCGTCCGGATACTCGACGCGCAGCCCGTCGATGCGGATGACGTCGGTCGCGCCGGGAAACTGCGCCGTCGCGGCGAGCTTCGCGATGAGCGCATGGTGCTCGCCCTCGGCGCACGCGATGTTGAGCTCGGGCGTCGACAGCGCATCCGGCAGCGCGTCGAGCACCGCCGGACGGATTCGCGTGCCGCGCCAGGATCTCGAGCAGCCGCGCGCCCGCGTAGAGCCCGTCGTCGAAGCCGTACCAGCGCTCCTTGAAGAACGTGTGGCCGCTCATCTCGCCGGCGAGCGCCGCGCCGACTTCCTTCATCTTGCTCTTGATCAGCGAGTGGCCCGGTCTTCCACAGCAGCGGCACGCCGCCGTGCGCGCAGGATCCACGGCTTCAGGTTGCGCGTCGACTTGACGTCGTAGATGATCGTCGCGCCCGGGCTCGCGCGTCGAGCACGTCGGCGGCGAACAGCATCAGCTGCCGGTCGGCGTAGATGATGTGGCCGTCGCGCGTGACGACGCCGAGGCGATCGCCGTCGCCGTCGAACGCGAGGCCGAGATCGTGCTCGCCCTTGGCGAGCAGCGCGATCAGGTCCGCGAGGTTCTCCGGCTTCGACGGATCGGGATGGTGATTCGGGAAGTGGCCGTCGACGTCGCAGAACATCTCGGTGACCTCGCAGCCGAGGCGCCGGTAGAGCGTCGGGCGCGAACGCGCCGGCGACGCCGTTGCCGCAATCGACGGCGATCCTGCAGCGGCCGCGCGAGCCGGACATCGCCGACGACGCGGTCGAGTACGCGCGCGCGATGTCGGTCGGTCCGATACGCGCCCGCGCCCGTGCGCGCAGCGCCCGCCTCGATGCGCGCGCGAAGTCCCTGGATGTCGTCGCCGGACAGCGTCGTCGCCGTCGATCACCATCTTGAGGCCGTTGTAGTCGGGCGGATTGTGGCTGCCCGGTCACCATCACGCTCGACTGCGTGCCGAGGTGGCTGCGCGGCGAAATAGCGACATCGGCGTCGTGACCATGCCGACGTCGATGACGTTCGCGCCCGGCGCGCGGATGCCGTCGGCGACCGCGGCCGCAAGCTCCGGGCCCGACAGCCGGCCGTCGCGGCCGACGACCATCGTATCGCGGCCGCGCTCGCGCGCGAGCGAGCCCAGCGCCTGGCCGATCGAGCCGGACGATCGGCGGCGTCAGCGTCTTGCCGACGACGCCGCGAATGTCGTAGGCCTTGAAGATTTCGGGCGGCAGGGTCATTCGAGGCGAGATGGGTGCGCCGGGTGAAATCGGCGCGGTCAGCGACGATGCACGAAGAAGTCTAGCAGGCGCCGCGGCAGCCAATCGATGCGTGCCGGGAAACGGTCCCGCGAGAAATCCGACGTGTCCGCCGTGCGTCGGGCTGCTCCAGCAGACACGTCGCGCGCTCACGTCGGCGCGGCCGCGGCAGCGACTCCGCCGGCACGAACGGATCGTTCTTCGCGTTGAGCACGAGCGTCGGCACGGCGACGCCGGCGAGCCACGGCTTCGACGGACGCGCGCCGCCAGTAGTCCGGTCGCGCCGTCGAAGCCGTGCAGCACCGCGGTGACGGCCTCGTCGAACTCGTACATCGTGCGCGCGCGCCGGACCTTCGCGCGCGTCGAGGAGGCCGGGAAACCGCTGCGCCATCGCGAGGCTCTTCGGCTTCGAGCGTGCTCAGGAAATTGCGCGTGTAGATGCGGTTGAGGCCCTTGCCGATCGCGATGCCCGCGGCCGTCGAGGTCGAGCGGCGTCGACACGGCGGCGGCCGCGCGTGACCATGCGCGCCGCGTCGCGGCCCGCGTCCGCCGAGCCAGTTGAGGAGCACGCTGCCGCCGACCGAAACGCCGACGGCGTAGAGCGGCGTCGCGGCCGCGAACGCGGGCGCGGATCGCTCGCAGCATCTGCGATTCGAGCTCCGCGTGGTCGCCGGAGTGGTAGGCGCGCGGCAGCCGGTTCGGCTCGCCGCTGCAGCCGCGAAAGTGCGGTACCACGCCGCGCCAGCCGCGCGCGTCGAGCGTCGCCATCAGCGCGCGCGCGTAGTGCGAATCCGAGCTTGCCTTCGAGGCCGTGGAGCAGCACGACGAGCGGCGCGTCGGCGACGCGTCGCGGCGCATCGAGCCAGTCGAAGTCCCAGAAGTCTCCGTCGGCGCCGCGACGCGCTCGCGGCGATACGGGAACCGCGGGCCAGACGGCAGGAAGTACGGCCAGATCGTCTGCGAATGTCCGTCGGGCAGCCAGGCAGGGCTGGCGAACGGTCGCACGATCGCCGGTGCCGGATTGACCTGGGGCGGCTGCCGATCATCACGTTCTTTAGCGTCGCCAGCCAGAAGGCTCTTGCGGCGCGAAATCGCCGCACCGCCTTTGCGAGGCGAGGTTCGAGCGCCACGGCCTGCGCGTGGCCACCCGCCGCGCACGGCGCCGGCGGCCGCGTCGTCTGCGGGCCCGGATAGCTCGCTCGCGAACGCGGCGGCGGTCACGGCGTCGTTGAACTGGCCGAGCGCGTCCTGCGCCGCGGCGAGCGTCTCGAGGTAGGCGCGCGTGCGCTTGCCGGGGTAGAGTGGCGCGAAGAACTCGCGCGACGTAGCGCAAGCCGCTTGGCCGCGATGCGCGCCGCGTGGCGCTCTTCGTTGCCGGCCGTGCGAGCCGCGCCGCGAGGTCACGCGCGAACTTCCGGTGCCGCCGCGCGAGAAGCTCGCAGGCGAACGTGCGCGCACGACTCGCGGCGCGCGCTTCGGGCAGACTGCGCTTGACGCGCGCCCGCAGATCGGAGAGTGGCGTCGCGCACACGAGTCCCGCCGGCGAGCAGCAGCCGCTGCAGGCGGCGACGGGCCACCGGCGGCGCGCGCCGTCCGCTGGGCGGCGCTGTCGGCGCCGCACTCGCGCGCTCGCGAAGGCGCCTGCATGCCCGGGGCCGCGTTCGATGTCGCGCGCGAACCATGCGGTGAGCGGCGGCAAGCGTCTCCGTGACGAAGCACGTCCCAGTCGCGCGCCTTGCCGAGAACGGCCGCCAGCCACTTCACCTTCGGCGATCAGCGGGTCGATGAGCGCGCCTCGGCAGCGAACGGCGACGATGAGCGAGAGGCACGAGCGCAGCCGCCGCGTTCCCACGCGCATCTGGTGGATCCATTCGGGATCGTCGTCGGCCACGAGCCCGGATGCGTTCGCCGCGATCTGATGCAGGCATTCGCGCGCGATGACCGGCGAGCGCATCGGCCGCGGTCGCGTCCGCGATGCGAGCGCGACTTCTTCGCGCGTGCACCGGCGTCGCCCGCGGCGATCTGCAGTCCGCGGCGCAGCGCGTAGCCGCGCGCCGCCTTCGATTCGATCATCACCGCGATGCGGCAGATCCTCGGCCAGTGCCATGGCCGAGGCGGAAGAGAGTTGGCGGCGTCGCCGCTTTCGAGCTCGATCTCGACCTCGGCGATCGGCGCGCCGCGCCGTGCGCCCATCGCGCGTCGCGCGGATCTCGCCGCGATCGATGCAGAGTTGCGCGACGGTTCCATCCGGAAAGCCTCGAGATCGATGGTCCGCCGTTCGACCTCGGTGGTGCAGAAGGCGACGAGTCCGCGGTCCTCAGCCGCCTTCGCCACGAGCTTCTTCCACGGCGTGGCGGCGAGCAGGCGACAAGTCGATGCCTCGGGCCTTCCGACCGGCCATTCGTATTCGGCGCGCGATGGAGGCCGGCGGCCGCTTGCGGCGGGCCCTTGAGTGCCTGGATCGAGCGCCGTCCGCTCTGCCGAACGCGCAGCCCGACGCCGTCGCGCTGCAGCCGGAAGTCGGGCGTGTCGAAATAGCGTGCCGGTCACGGTGCGCGACCGCGTACGGCCCCGACGCAGCGGGCGCAGCGCCGGAGTGCCGCAGCAGCTTGCGGCATCGAGCGCTGCGTCGAGCGCAAGCTTCAGCTCGATTTCGGTCGGGATGGTTTGTCTCCGCGCGGCGTGCCTGCGCGACGGGGCCGGCAAAGGGCGCCGGTGCTACGCCTCGTCCGCGTGCTTCACCGGCGCGCTCGCACGGCCTCGGCCAGAGTGCGCGAGCGCGTCCACGGTCGCGTCCCAGCCGATGCACGCGTCGGTGATCGACACTCCGTAGCGCAGCGGCTCGCCGGGAACGAGATCCTGCCGGCCGGGATTCGAGATGGCTTTCGATCATCACGCCGAAGATGCGGTCGTCGCCGCCGGCGATCTGCGCGCGCGATGTCGCGCGCGACGTCCGACCTGCTGCTCGTGCTGCCGCTGGCTGTTCGCGTGCGAGCAGTCGATCATCAGCCTGCGCCGCGAGGCCCGCGCGCCGCGAGCTCCTTGCACGTCGCCTCGACGCTCGCGGCGTCGTAGTTCGGCGCCTTGCCGCCGCGCAGGATGATGTGGCAGTCCTCGTTGCCGGCGGTGTGCACGATCGCCGAATGGCCGCCCTTGGTGACCGACAGGAAGTGATGCGGCGCGGATGCGGCCTTGATCGCGTCGACGGCGATCTTCACGTCGCCGTTGGTGCCGTTCTTGAAGCCGACCGGACACGACAGGCCCGACGCGAGCTCGCGGTGCACCTGGCTCTCCGTCGTGCGCGCGCCGATCGCGCCCCACGCGATCAGGTCGGCGAAGTACTGCGGCGTGATCATGTCGAGGTATTCGGTGCCGGCGGGAAGGTCGAGCTCGTTGATCTCGAGCAGGATGCGGCGCGCGAGGCGCAGGCCCTTCGTTGATCCGGTAGCTGTCGTCGAGGTGCGGATCGTTGATGAGGCCCTTCCAGCCGACCGTCGTGCGCGGCTTCTCGAAATAGACGCGCATCACGATGACGAGGTCGGCGGCGAGCTCGCGCCGTTCGCGCCGACAGGCGCGTCGCGTAGTCGATCGCCGCGTCGTAGTCGTGGATCGAGCACGGGCCCGACGACGACCAGCAGGCGGTCGTCGGCGCCGTGCAGCACGCGATGGATCGCCTGCCGCGCCTCGTATGTCGTCGTCGCGGCGCGCTCGGAGGCCGGAAATTCGCGCAGCAGATGCGACGGCGGCGCGAGCTCCATGATCTCGCGGATCCGGGTGTCGTCGATCGGCGGCCGGGCCGGGCGGGATCGGTGCCGGCAGGCGGCGCGGTTGCGGTGGGCGGTGGACGTGGGCACGGGGGACTCCGTCAGGGTTTTCTCAGCAAAAACATGATATTACGAACCATGACGTCGATGGAGCCTCCATTGTGCCACGCCCCATGTTGCATTGCATAATGGCCGGAGTCACGAAATTGAGACATAGGCCGAACGGGCGGTCAGCCGAAATCGTTGCCTGCGCGGGCCGCGCATGCCTTAGACTCAACCGGAATCTCGCCCTGTTGTGCGACTTGGAGGGTTACAAGGGTTGCGCCGCCGCGGTTTGGGCGGACTTTGACAAGGTCTTTCTACCCTTTAGCGAATCACGGCCGGATGACCTCCTGTCCATCCGGCCGCGGCTGACAAGACCCCACCGTTTTGCCACGGGCGGGGTCTCTGTTTTTGTGTTCCTGACCATCCCAAAGGTGCCATGAAGAGGATTCTCTTAGCTGCACTATTCACGTTGTGCGCGAGCCGATCGCGTTCGCCGCCGAGCCCTCGTGCGAAGCCCGGGCGGCGTGAGAAAAGCTGTCAGGGGCCGCCAAGCACGAAGCTTCCGTCAACAAGTGCGTGAAGGATTCGACGACAAATGACGCTGCTCGACGCAGGCGGCGGACAGAAACTAGCCGGTGCGGCGAAGACGAGCTTCGTCAACAAATGCATGAAAGATGCGGCGACAGCGGAGTGCACGACGCAAGCGGCGGACAAGAAACTGGCCGGTGCAGCGAGGACGAGCTTCATCAACAAGTGCGTGAAGGACGCGACTCCGGCGGCGGAGTAGACCTCAAACGCCGAATGAAGGCGTGAACCGTCGGGACGGCCGGAAGGAGCATTAGTCCTGCATGGACTGATCCTCGGCCTTGTCGAAGTGCTGTCAGCGTGACTTGTGGATCAGCAGTCCCTTGAGATAGTCGCCTTCGGGAAAGGCGAGCGCCACCGGGATGATCCGCGCCCGGCGCCGAACGTGCCGATGACCGTGGCGTCGGCACCGGCATCGCTGGGCGGCGCCGGCGACGATCTTGCGGAAGAGGCTCGGCGTCGATGCCTCCGGAGCACGAGAAGGTCGCGAGCAGCCCGCCGGGTCGCAAGAGCTTGCAGCGCGAGCAGGTTGACGTCCTTGTACGCGCGCGCGGCGCTGCTCGGCGTGCGCCGCGGTCGGCGCGAACTTCGGCGGATCGAGCGACCGATGAGATCGAAGCCGCGCCGCGGTCGCGCAGCTTTCGCAATTCGGCGAAAGCGTCCGCCTCGCGACCACTCCGCGCGATCGGCCGGCAGCGCCGGATTGCGCGCCGAGGTTCTCGCGGCGCGAGCGCCGAGCGCTGTCGGCCGAGCTGTCGATCGAGACGACGCGCGTGCGCGCCGCCGGCGAGCGCCGCCAGCGAGAAGCCGCCGGTGTAGGAGAACGCGTTGAGCACCTCGCTTCCGGCGGCGAGACGCCGCACCGCGGCGCGATTCGCGCGCTGGTCGAGATAGAAACCGGTCTTCTGGCCGGCGACGACGTCGACGCGGTAGACGAGCCCGTCCTCGACGAAGGTCACCGCGATCGGGCGAGCGTGCCGCACGCCACGCCCGATGCGCGGCGACAGGCCCTTCGAGCTTGCGCACGTCGGCATCCGAGCGCTCGTAGACGCACGCGCGCCTGTCGCCGCGGCGAGCGCTGCGACGATCGCATCGCGCCAGCGCTCGGCGCCGGCCGACGAGAGCTGCACGCACGACGGTGTCCGCGTAGCGATCGGCGATCACGCCCGGGCAGGCCGTCGGACTCGCCGTGGATCGAGCCGGCACCCGGTGTGGCGGTCATCCAGCATCGCTGCGCGAGCCGCGACGGCGCGCGCGACGCGGCGCGCGAAGAAGCTCGGCGTCGACGCGCTCGCGCGGATCGAACGTCCAGACGCGCGCGCGGATCTGCGAGGCCGGGGAGTAGGCCGCGTGCGCCAGGAACGCGCCGTCGCGCGGACATGCACCGTCACGGTGTCGTCCGGATTCAGCGCGCTCGTCGACGCGCTGCGATCGCGCCGGAGAAGATCCAGGGATGGCGCTGCCGCAGCGATTTCTCGCGCCCCGGCTTGAGCCGCAGCACGCGGGACGCGGCATCAGCCAAGCGCGACACCCGCGAGGCGGCCCACGGCGAACGTGACGGCGCCCGCGAGCGCCTCCGAGCGCGAGCATCCGCAAGCCGGAGCGGAGCGCGCCGCGTCCGGTGAACAGCGACAGCAGCGCGCCGACGCCGAACAGCGCGAGCGCGGTGACGCCGATCGCGACCGGCAGCGCGCGCGGCCCGGACATCGCCATGAACGGCGCGAGCGGCAGCGAGCGCGCCGGCCGCGAACGACAGGAACGACGCGATCGCCGCACCCCAGGGCGAGCCGAGCTCGTCGGGATTGAGGCCGAGCTCCTCGCGCGCCAGCGTGTCGAGCGCGTGCTCGGGATCGGCGACGATGCTGTGTGGCGAGCTGCGACGCTTCCTCGCGGACGCAAGCCCTTCGCCGCGTAGATGAGCGCAAGCTCCTGCGCCTCGGCCTCCGGGATACTGGGCGAGCTCGTCGCGCTCGAGGCCGATCTGGTACTCGAACAGCTCGCGCTGCGAGCGCACCGACACGTACTCGCCGGTCGCCATCGCGAACGCGCCCGCGCACATGCCGGCGATCCCGGTCAGCAGCACGACGTGCGCGTCGGTGCTCGCGCCCGCGACGCCCAGGATGAGGCTCGCGTTCGAGACGAGGCCGTCGTTGACGCCGAACACGGCGGCGCGCAGGTTGCCGCCGCCGTGCAGGCCGCGATGCCGATGCTCGGCGCCGCTATCCGGCGATGCGGCGTCGCGTGGCCGGCGTCTCGCGCGCCAGCGCGAGGTCGTAGATGCCCATGCCGCGCACCTTCATCGCGGCCGAGCATCGTCTGCGCAGTCGCCGCGGTCCGAGCATCGGCGCACGAGCGCGCATGACGAGGCGCGTGCGCGCGTCCGGCACGTACGGAGCCGGCGCGCGGATGGCCGCGCGCGGTCAGCTGTGCGCGCCAGATCGCCGCCTGCGCCTCGGCCTCGCCCGCCAGGCGACGGAAGAGCTCGGCGCGCGGCGGTGTCCGGCTCTCGGCCTCGGCGCAAGCGCGATAGAGGAGCGCCGAGCGCTGCTCTTCGGTCCAGCTTTCGAGTGGATTCGACATGGGTAGCGGTGAGTCAGCGTGGCGACGGAGCGACTCGCCTAGTCGGCGCTTATGATGAGCGCATGCAGCCCGCTAGCCGCGAGCCGCTCCGTCGCCGCGAGCTGCAGCGCTCGATGCGCGCCATGACGTCCGGCGTGAGCTTCGGCACGACGTCGAGCGCCTTCATGTTCTCGACGACCTGCGCCGGCCGGCTCGCGCCGGTGATCACCGTCGACACGTGCGGATTCTTGAGGCACCACGCGAGCGACATCTGCGCGAGCGTGCAGCCCAGGTCGGCGGCGATCGGCGCGAGCCGCCGCACGACCGCGATCTTGCGCCGGATCGGACAGGCGCTCGGCGAGCCATTCGTAGCCCTTGAGCGTGCCGCGCGAGCCGGGCGGAATGCCGTCGTTGTACTTGCCGGTCAGGAGGCCCGACGCGAGCGGGCTCCAGATCGTCGTGCCGAGCCCGATGTCGTCGTACAGGCGCGCGTATTCCTCCTCGACGCGCTCGCGGTGGAGCAGGTTGTACTGCGGCTGCTCCATCACCGGCTTGTGCAGATGATGCCGGTCGGCGATCTGCCAGGCCGCCATGATCTCGGCGGCGCTCCATTCCGACGTTCCCCAGTACACGCGCCTTGCCCGCGGCGATCGATGTCGTGCATCGCGTACACCGTCTCCTCGATCGGCGTGTCGGGATCGGCGCGGTGGCAGAACACGAGGTCGACGTAGTCGAGGCCGAGACCGCTGCGAGCGACGCGTCGATCGCCCGCATCAGGTATTTGCGGTTGAGCGTGTTCTTCTCGTTCGGGCCGTCGTGCAGGCCCCAGAAGAACTTGGTCGACACGATGTACGACGAGCGCCGCCAGCCGAGCTTCTGCAGCGCCTCGCCCATGATCGTTTCCGACTGGCCCTTCGCGTAGACCTCGGCGTTGTCGAAGAAGTTGACGCCGGCGTCGTACGCGGCCGCCATGCACTCGCGCGCGCGGTCCGTCGCCCAGCTGGTTGCCGTAGGTGACCCAGGATCCGAACGAGAGCTCGCTGACCTTGAGGCCGGAGGCGCCGAGGCGGCGGTAGTTGCATCGTCGCTCATGGTCGATTTTCGCGCGATCGAAATTGCCGGCGCGCGCCGGCAGAAGGCGCGGACGGTAGAATCGCGTACGCGCATTGTACGCACAGGAATACCCGATGCCTGCTACCCGCGCGTCACGAAGCCGCGCATGAGCCGTCGCCGCGCCGACCAGGCCGCCGCTGTCGGTCGAGGCGCTGTGGGCGATCAAGCGCATCGCCGCGCCGACGCTCTCGCCGGACGGCGCGCTCGCCTGCGCCGCCGGTCACGAGCGTTCGACATGGACAAGAACGAAGGCGCGACCGAGCTGTGGCTCTTCCCGACGGGCTTGCCGGCAAAGTCGCGGCGCAAGGCGCGCCGCCTGACCGCGGGCGACAAGGACAGCGATCCGAAATGGTCGCCCGACGGCCGCTTGATCGCGTTCACCGCGAAGCGCAAGGACGACGACGAGCCGCAGATCTACCTGATCGCGCCCGACGGCGGCGAAGCGCGGCGCCTCACGCACGCTCGCCACCGGCTGCGCGCGCGCTGCAAATGGTTCGCCGACGGCAAGCGCATCGCCTTCGTCTCGTCGGTGTGGCCCGATCTCGCGACCGACGCGGAGCAGGCGAAGCGCAAGAAGGAGCGGAAGGACGCGAAGGTCAAGGCGCACGTCACCGAGCGCGCCGAATTCCGCTTCTGGGACCATTGGCTGACCGACGGCCGCGAGCCGCACGTGTTCGTCTGCGACGTCGCGACCGGTCGCTGCCGCGACGCGCTCGCCGGCACCGGTCTCGCGCTGCCGCCGTGGGAGCCGAGCAGCGACGACTTCGACATCGCGCCCGACGGCCGCGAGCTCGCGATGACCGTCGATCTCGCGCCCGGAGCCCGCGGATGATGAACCAGCGCGACATCGTCGACGCGTCGACCTCGCACGCCGGCGCAAGCGCGTGCTGACCGCCGGCGACCGGGACCGACGGACGCGCATGCCGCGCTACTCGCCCGACGGCCGCGCGCTCGCGTTCCATGTCGTACGACACCAAGCGCTCGTTCAACGATCAGGGCCGGCTCGACGCTCGCTCGAGCGCGCCGCAGCGGCCGGCACGCGCGCGCTCGCGCGCGGCATTCGATCGGCAGGCGACGCACGTCGCATGGGCGCGCGACTCGCGGTCGCTGCTGTTCACGGTCGAGGATCGCGGCCGCGTCGGTCTCTGGCGGCTCGCCGGTCGGCGCACGCCGCGGATGCGCCGTCGCTGGTCGTCGCGCGGCGGTGCGATCGGCGGCTTCGCGCAATCGCGCGACGGCTCGGTGCTCGCGTTCGATCGCGCGAGCGTCGCAGCATCCGCCGGCGCTGTTCGCCTGCCGCGCGCGACGGCGGCGGCGAGCGCGCGATCGAGTACGCTGAACCGCGCGCTGCTCGCGCGGCACGCGATCGGCGACGTGCGCGAGGTCACGATCAAGGGCTGGGGCGGCGCGCCCGTGCAGATGTGGATCGTCGTATCCGCCGAACTTCGATCCGAAGAAGAAGTGGCCGCTGCTGCATACGATCCACGGCGGCCCGCACGCGGCGCATCTCGACGCGCTGGCACTTCCGCTGGAACACGCAGGTGTTCGCCGGGCACGGCTACGTCGTCGCCGCGGTGAACTACCACGGCTCGTCCGGCTTCGGGCAGAAGTGGCTGGAGACGATCGCCGGCCGCTACGGCGAGAAGGAGTTCGCCGACGTCGAGGCCGGCGACCGACTGGCTGCTGCGGCAGGGCTACATCGATCGCACGCGGCTCGTCGCGACCGGCGGCAGCTACGGCGGCTTCATGGTCGCGTACATGAACGGCCACACCGACCGCTACCAGCGCGTTCGTCTGTCACGCGGGCTGCTACGACTGGGTCAGCATGATGGCGACCGACGGCTACCAGTTCTTCGCCGACGAGCTCGGCGCGTTCCACTGGGACGATCCGGCGCGCGTGATGCGGCAGTCGCCGCATCACTACGTCAAGCGCGCGAAGACGCCGACGCTCGTGATCCACGGCGAGCTCGACTACCGCGTGCCCGCGACGCAGGCGCTGCAGTACTACGACACGCTGAAGGCGAAGAGCGTCCCGGCGCGGCTCGTCTACTTTCCCGACGAGAACCACTGGATCCTGAAGCCGCAGAATTCGCGCCTCTGGTACCGCGAGTTCTTCGACTGGGTGGCGCGCTACGCCCGCGGCGGGCCCGCGCGCGCGAGAGCCTGACGCTGGCGACGGGTCGCGCTGACGCGCCAGACCGCGGTCAGCGGCGGCCCGCTCAGCTTGCGCTCGTAGGCGCCCTGGCAGGTTCACGCAGCGCTGCGCGGTGGGATAGGCCATGAGCCGGGCCGGCGCGATCGGCTCGCCGCAATCCGCGCATTCGCCGTACGTAGCCGTCGCGCATCCGGGCGAGCGCGGCATCCACTTCGCGTGAGGTCCGCGAGCACGTGCCGCACTTCGGCGAGGTCGAGCTCGGCCAGGCCGTCAGCGACACGCCCACTCGTCGCCGCTCTCCTGATGCGGTTGCGCAGACCGACGACGCCATCGTCGCCGCTGCCCGGCGAGCTGGCGCCTTCACTTCGACGCGAAGCGCCGGTGCGGCGCGCCTCGAGCTCCGCCTTGAGGCGCGCACGATCTTCTGACGATAAGGCCGTTCTTCGGCCATGGGAGGGAGTTCAAGGCGGGATACGCCCCATTATCCCATGTTACGAGCGAGCGGGACGATGAGGGTTGAAAAAGCGCGCGGTCGGCCCGAGATCATGGGACATGGCGGACGGCATCACCGCGTGCTACTGCGGCCCGGTCCCATTCCAACTCAACTGACAACGGGAGATTCCTATGTACAACGTGACTGCCTATCATCCCTTCGCCGACACCGGAATCGACGAAGCTCCTCCGCGGATTCTTCCGGCCGGTGCGCGTCGCCAGGACGGCTGCAAGCGATCAAGATGGACGTCAGCGGAAGGCGACAACGCCTACGTCGTCGAAGGCCGGAAATCCCCGGCGTGGCCAAGGACGACATCCAGGTGTCGATCGAAGGCAGCCAGGTGACGATCGGCGCCGAAGTGAAGCGCGAAACCGAAACCGAAGGACGGCGAGCGCGTGCTTCGCACCGAGCGCTACAGCGGCAGCGTCGTACCGCGGCTTCACGCTTCCGGTCGAAGTCGACGAGGCCGCGAGCCACGCTAAGTACGAGAACGGCGTGCTCGAGTTCACGCTACTGAAGAAGCCCGCGCCGCGGGCCGCAAGCTGACGGTCCAGTGGCGTCTCCGGTGAAAGCCGACTGCCTGCCCCGCCGCGGGCGTTTGCCGAACAGCGCGGAAGCCGGGCGCAGGCGTCAGCGCACGCGCTTCGCCGGATATTCCTCCTCGATGTTGTCGCGGAAGAAGCTCCACGGCGACGACGTCTCCCGACGCAGGCGACGGAGCGTGTCCGCCGTCACGCCGCCATACCCGAACGTGCCCGACGTCATCGCGCGACGAGCACGCGCCGGGCGGGATCGTAGCCGGCGGCGCGCAGGTTGCCGCCGGACAGGCGTTTTCATTTCCATCATCCGGTGCCCGGCCACTTTTTGCTGCGGTTGTTTCAGCCGCGCGTGCTGGGCACCAGCCCGTCCGATAGTCGGTGAAGCGGGCGAGTTCTTGCGATAGTGATCTGGTGGTATTCCTCCGCCGGCCCGAAATTCCGTGAGGGTGACCACAGGCGTCGAGCGCATCCTTGAACAGCTTGGACTTCTCGAAACGCCGCCTGACGCTTCGGCCGCTCGGCGCTCCTCGTCCGTCTTGACGAAGATCGCGGTGCGGTACTGGGTGCCACGACATCGCAGAACTGCGGTCGCTGACCGTCGGATCGACGTTGTGCAGAAGATGTCGAGGCTTTTCACGGCTGCCACTGGATCGTGGGCGCCTGGACGGCGCTTCAGCCGGCGTGACCGGTGCTGCCGCTCGACACGTCTTCGTAGGTGGGGATTAACTTTCGTTGCGCCTGCATAACCGGAGTCGTCGCGATGACGCCCGGCTCCTTGTCGAACAGCGCCTCCATGCACAGAAGCAGCCGCACCCAGACGTGGCGGCGGCGCTGCGGGCGGCGCCGCCGGCAGCTTCGCCATCTGGGCAGCCGCCGATGTCGCTCCGAGCACTGCGAATGCGAGGCGTGGACGGCAGGGGCGCAGGTTGCGGAGATGGGGTAGGGCATCAGGATCCTCGTCGGTTCGAACTCCGCGGAGCGGTAGCAAGCGCTTGGTCGGCGATGGCGCTCGCCGCCTTACAGCGGACCGCGGGCAAGGCGATGTTACGATTATAGCGGCGGCTCCATCACGCCAGGCCCCGCGGGACGCCCGCGCGCGACCGTTCATGACGAGCCTCCACCAGCGCCTGACTCGCCGTGTCGCCGCTTGCGTAGCGCAGGCCGTCCTCGCGGCTGACGCGTCTGCCCGCGTGGCGGCGCCGGTCACGCCGCCGACCCGGACAAGACGCTGCGCGTCGTGTTCACCATCGCCGAGATCGAGCTTCGATCCCGCAGTTCTCGTCCGACGCCGCCTCCGATGCGCATCATCGACAACATCTACGAGTCGATGCTCGACTACGACTACCTCGCGCGGCCGGTGAAGCTCGTGCCGCGGACGCTCGAGGCGATGCCGACGGTGGCGGACGACGGCGCGACCTACGTCTTCAAGTTCGAAGCAGGGCATCTTCTTCACGCCCGACCCGGCGTTCAAGGGCAAGCCGCGCGAGCTGACCGCCGCCGATCAGGCGTACGCGCTCAAGCGCCTGCTCGATCCCGCCGTGAAGAGCCCGTGGCTGTGGCTGATCGACGGCAAGATCGTCGGCGCGGACGACGCGTGCGCGAAGGCGACCAAGACGGCGGCAAGTTCGACTACGACGCGCCGATTGCCGGGCTCGAGGTCGTCGATCGCTACACGCTGCGCATCCGCCTCGAAGCAGCCCGACCTGCGCTTCCTCTACGTGTTCGCGATGCCGAACACCGCGGCCGTCGCGCGCGAGGTCGTCGAGGCGTACGGGCTCGATTTCGGCGCGCATCCGGTCGGCACCGGACCGTACATGCTCGGCGAGTACAAGCGCAGCGCGAAGATCGTGCTGGTGGCCAATCCCGGCTTACCGCGAGACGACGTACGTGCCGGCGGGACCCGTGCCGCCGGAGTCGCAGCCGATCGCGGCGGCGCTCGAAGGGCAAGAAGCTGCCGCTCGTCGGCCGCATCGAAATCGCGGTCATCGAGGAAGGGCAGGCGCAATGGCTCGCGTTCGCTCAACCGCGAGCTCGACCTTCTCGAGCGGCTGCCGTCCGAACTTCGTCGACGCAGGCGCTCGTCGAACGGCAAGCTGCGACCCGACGCTCGCGGCGAAGGGCATCCGGCACGAGGTGCTGCTGCGGCCGAACACGCGCGTGGACCTATTTCAACATGGAGGATCCGGTGGTCGGCGGCTACACGCCGGAGAAGATCGCGCTGCGCCGCGCGATCGGCATGGGCTACGACGTCGAGCGAATTCATCCGCGTGCTCCTCAAGGGCCGCGCGCGTCCCGGCGACGAGCCCGATCCCGCCCGACATCGCCGGCTACGATCCCGAAGCTCAAGACGCAACGCGCAGCTCTACGATCCCGCGGCGGCGCGCGCGCTGCTCGACCGGTTCGGCTACAAGGATCGCGACGGCGACGGCTATCGCGAGATGCCCGACGGCAAGCCGCTCGTCCTCGAGCGCTGGTCGCCGCCGACGCTCGATCGCGCGCCAGGAGGACGAGCAATGGAAGAAGAACATGGACGCGATCGGCCTCAAGATCGTGTTCAGGAAGGACAAGACTGCCGGAGCTGCGCAAGATGGCGCGGCAGGGCAAGATTCCGATGCGCACCGACGGCTGGAACGCCGACTATCCGGACGCCGAGAATTTCATGCAGCTCCTGTACGGACCGAACGTCGGGCAGGAGAACCACGCGCGATTCCAGCCTGCCCGAAGTTCGACAAGCTCTACGACGCGGCGCGGCGCGCTGCCCGATTCACCGGAACGCACGCAGCTCTTCGACCGGATGACGGAGCTGGTCCTCGCGTACGCGCCGTGGCGGCTGATGGAGCACCGGATCGAGGACCAGCTGCTGCAGCCGTGGGTCGCGATCTACAAGTCCGCACCCGATCCTGGGGCAGGTCTGGCAGTACGTCGACGTGGACACGCAGGCGCGTCCGAAGTAAGCGCAGGCGCGCGGGCGTGTTGCTCGAGCGCTAATCGTCGCAATGCGCCGCCGCGGCATCGAGCGGCGAGGCGCATCAGCACCGGCGTCGTCCTCGTCGCCGACCGCGCCGCAGCGGCCGCGGCAGCTGCCCGGCTCGCGAGCGGGTGAACGGCGCGTCGACGCCGAGGCGTTCGGCGAGCGTCGCGGCGATGCCGACGTCCTTGCGCGAGCGAGCGTCGCCGCCGCGCGCGGCGCGAAGTCGCCCGTCGAGCGCGCGCGCGACGCGGTCGGCGGAGATCCAGCTCGCGCCCGGAGCTCGCGTCGACGACATCGCGCACGCGCTGCAGGTCGAGTCCGGCCGCCTGCGCAAGCGCGAGCGCTTCGGCGCCGGCCGCGAGGTTCGCGCCGCGCGAGCAGGTTGTTGACGATCTTGAACGTCGACGCGTCGCCGGCGCGAGGTCCCAGCACGAATAAGACGCCCGGCGATGCGGCCGAGGACGCTGCGCACGCGCGCGCTGGGCCTCCGGTGTCGCCCGACACCATCATCGTCATCGTTCCGGCGGCGGCCTTCGCGGGTCCGCCGGACACGGGCGCGTCGAGGAGCGCGATGCCGCGCAAGCGGCGAGCCGCGGCGCCAGCGCCGTCACATGCCAGGATCGACCGTCGACGACAGCGAGAACCACGCGTTCGCGGCGTGGCTGCCGCGGCCGACGCCGTCGACCCCGAACAGCACCGTTTCCACCTGCGGCCGCATCGACGACCAGCACGATGACGACGTCGCATGCGACCGCGGGCCAGCGGCAGAGTCGGCAAGACGCGGCGCCATGCCCGACGGCGCGCGCCAGGTGCGCCAGCGTCGAATGTCGCGGGCCGACGGTCGCGATGCCGGCGCGTACGAGGCTCTGCACGACGCCGCCGCCCATCGCGCCGGTGCCGATGACGCCGACGCGGGGATAGCGGTCTCGGTCATCGGCGCCGCTACGTTCGGCACCGCGAACGGCTGGCAATCCTTGAGCGCGCGTCACGACGCCGTTGTTCACGAGCTGCAGGTCCATGCCCTTGCCGCGCGAGCTCCATGATGCCGTTGGAGAACCGCACGCCGGATCGCCGTCGGAATCTGATAGAGCGCCACGCGATCGCCGTCCGGCATCAGCAGCCGGGCTTCGCCGGCGTCGAAGCGGATCACGACGCGCTCGCCGCGCGTACTGGCACGCGAACGTGTTCTTCGCGGCTTCCTGCTCTTCCTTGCTGGGTGGCTCCGCGCACGCCGCGCACAGCAGCGCCGCACAAGCCCGCGCACGAGTGCACGAGAGCAACGGCTGAGCGTGCGGCGGTCCGCGAAGAGCGCGCACGGCGAGGATCGCGGCATTCCGATGCTCCCGGCGAAGGCTCGAGCCGAGTATAGCACGCTAGCGCGCGGATGCGCGGAAAGCGCACGGCGTCGCCGATAGGACAGCACTTCGGCGAGCCTGCCTGCGCGCAGCATCCCGCTGATTGTCCTGCCACCATGCGGCGTCGAGCAGGTCCGCGTGGTGGCGCAGGAAGCATTCGCGGGTCCGTGGGATCGGTCAGCAGGAACGTCGCGAACTCCTCGGGGAACACGTCGTGCGGCCGACCGGATACCAGACGTCGTCCGACATGTCGTCCCAGCCGGGCGGCGGCGGCGGAATCCTGCGGAAATTGCAGTCGACGAGGTACTCGATCTCGTCGTAGTCGTAGAACACGACGCGGCCGAAGCGCGTGACGCCGAAGTTCTTGAACAGCAGATCGCCGGCGAAGATGTTGACCGCGGCGAGCTCCTTCAGCGCGTCGCCGTACTCGCGCATCGCGTGCGCGCGCTGCGCGTCGTCGGCATGCTCGAGGTAGAGGTTGAGCGGGATCATCCGGCGCTCGATGTAGAGGTGCTGGACGACGATGTGGTCGCCGTCGACCTCGACCACCGACGGCGCGACGGCCGTCGAGCTCGGCGACGAGCTCGTCGGAAAAGCGCTCGCGCGGAAACGCGACGTCGGAATACTCGAGAATGTCGGTCATCCGCCCGACGCGGTCGTGGTGCTTGACGAGCCAGTACTTCTGCCTTGACCTTCTGCCGGTCGGTGTCCTTCGACGCCGCGATCTTGTCGCGGATCACCTTGAACACGTACGGGTACGACGGCAGCGTGAACACCGTCATCACGAGGCCCTTGATGCCCGGCGCGATGATGAACTTGTCGCGCGAGTGCTTGAGGTGGTGCAGGAAGTCGCGGAAGAACAGGTTCTTGCCGGCCTTCTGCAGCCCGACCATCGTGTAGAGCTCGGCGGCGGTCTTGTCGGACAGCGATCGCGCGCAGGAAGTCGACGTACGCCGACGGCACTTCCATGTCGACGAGGAAGTACGCGCGATTCGCGGAGAACAGGATCGCGAGATCGGCGTCGTCCATCAGCAGCGCGTCGAAGTAGAGCTTGCCGTGCGGCGTCGTGCTTGACCGGCACGACGAACGGATACGTGTGGGTGCCGTTGACGACGCGCCCGACGATGTACGCGGTCTGGTTGCGGAAGAACGGCGACGAGCAGCACCTGGATCTGGTGGTTGGCCTCGAGCCGGAACGGCCGCGGAAGCGGCGCGCGGAACGCGGCCAGCACGTGGCGCAGATCGCGCGCCGAAGTCCGCGAACCGGCGCTCGAAGCGGAAGTCGAGCACGATGTCGATCAGCGCGTGGCGCAGGCCCGTGCTGCAGCGGATAGTAGCTGCGATAGGACGGCGGGTCGGCGTCGATGTGCTCGGTCGAGATCGCGGGGCGCAGGAAGATGAAGCGGTTGTGGAAATACCCGCGGCGCAGCGTCTTCACCGAGACGGAGTTGAAGAACGTCTCCGCGCACTCGGGCTGCTTGTGGTCGATCAGGAGGCCGATGAAGTGGCGCTTGACCTGCTTCCCACAGCGCGTTCGCCGTCGGCGTCGGCGAGCCCGGCGAAGCCGATAGTCGCGCTCGATCCGCTCGGCGGTCTCCAGCACGCGGCGATCGTAGAAGTCGATGCGGTCGCCGCGCGACATGCTGGATCGCGAGCCAGTTGCCCGCCTCGAAGTGCCGCTTCGCCGCGCGCGCGCACTCGCGGAACACGGCGTAGTGACTGGTCGAAGCCGTCGAGCACGGCGCGCGATGCGCGAGCTCGTCGGCGACGATCGCGGACGGGCGGGGGATCGGCGTGCCATGGTGCGACGGCGCAAAGGCTGTTGCAGCCGCCGTCCGCGAAGGTGTTGCATCGCGAGTCGCCGGACTCCAGCCCGGTCTTGAACCAGCGCAGGCGCTGCTCCGGCGCTGCCGTGCGTGAACGACTCGGGCACGACATAGCCCTGCGCGCGCTTCTGGATGGAGTCGTCGCCGACGGCCGCTGCGGCGCGGAAGCCTTCCTCGAGGTCGCCCGGCTCGAGCTTGTTTCGCTTCTGCGCGAAGAAGCCCCAGATGCCGGCATAGCAGTCGGCCTGCAGCTCGAGTCGCACCGACAGCGCATTGCGCCCGCGCGCGTCCGTGCCGCCTGCATCTGCTGGTCGACCTTGCTGCATCGTGCCCGTCGAGGTTCTGCACGTGATGGCCGACCTCGTGCGCGATCACGTAAGCCTGGGCGAAATCGCCGGGCGCGCCGAAGCGGCGCGACAGCTCGTCGAAGAACGCGGTGTCGAGGTAGAGCTCGTCCGGTCGGCGGAACAATAGTAACGGTCCGGCGCGCCGACTGGCGCGCCACCGCAAGCCGAACGCGTCGCGCCGTGGAAGAGCACGAGGCGCGGCGGCTCGTACTGCGCGCCCATCGTCTTGAACACGGCTTCCCAGACGTCTTCGGTGTCGCTCGAGAACGGCGCGACGAAAGTCCTTTGACGGATCCTGCGGCGCGCTGGCGGCGCGCGCGGCGGCGGTCGGCGCGGCGCGCGCTGCGGTCCGTAGCCCGGCGGCGGCCTCGCGTCCTGGCTGCGACGGGCGGTCGCGCCGCCGCCTTCCAGCATGCCGATCATCTCCAGCGGGTTGACGCCGAAGATGAGGCTCGCGACGACGATGACGACCAGCGCCCCGCCGCCCAGGCGCATGCCGCCGCCCACGGGAATCCGCCGCCGGAATCCGGCGCCGGAATCCCGTCCGGTCCGATCTTCGACGTTGTCGCTCCGCCGAAATCACCCCAGCGCATCTGGCTGAGCTCTCGCCTGCGGTGACGTCGCGTCACGGCTTCAGCGCCCGATAGAGAAACGGCAGGCTCACGTCCATCCGGTAGTCGACGTCCGAGTGATTGTCGTCGAATTCCTCGTAGCGGTGGCGAATGCCGGCTTCGGCGAGGCGCAGCGACAGGATGCCGCGTGCCGTAGTGGATGTGGTACTGGTCGCGCCAGCCGCAGTCGATGTAGATGCCCTTGAGCGACCGCAGGCTCGCCGCGTGCTTGCTCGACGAGGTGGATCGGGTCGTGCTGCAGCCATTTCCTCCAGCGCGCCTCGAGCCTCTCGCCGGTCTCGAGGTTGAACGGCAGCGCGGAAGCCGCAGCGGCGCCTTCGGGTCGGGATCGTAGGTCGCCGCCATGCAGACGTTCATGATCGCGTGCCCTTCGGCCGGCGACAGCTTTTCCTTGTTCCACACTGCGTCGAGAAAGCGCCTGACGCGGCCGTCGTCGTAGCCCTGCGCGAGGCCCTTGCGCGCGCGCGTCTCGGCCAGCGCGTCGTAGGCGCCCGCCACGCGCTTCGGCTCGCGGTGCTTCGCGAGCTCGTTCAGCGTGTTCGGCCAGTCGTGGCGGTAGACGAAGTCGAAGTAGGCGTCGCCCGAGTGGTCGGCGATCGCGCCCCAGTGCTTCGCGTACTTCATCGCGTGGATGATCGCGCCGTAGCCGCCGGACGATTTGCCGAAGCAGCCGCGATGCTCGCGCGAGGCGAGCGTGCGGAACTCGCGATCGACGAACGGGATGATCTCGCGCGTCAGGTAGTCGGCGTACGCGCCGATCGCCGACGAGTTGACGTACTGGTTGCCGCCGAGCGACGGTGAAGCAGTCGGGAAAGACGAAGATCGCCGGCCCCATCTTCCGCTCGCGAATCGAGGCGCGCCGCGCGCTCGGGCACGTTGTCGCCGAAGGGCTTCCAGTTCGTGTGCGCGATGCCCGAGCCCGTGAAGCCGACGAGGTCGTAGAGCACCGGCAGCCGCGCCCGCGGCCGCCGCTTTTGTGTCGCGCCTTCGTCGTACTGCGGCGGCAGCCAGACGGCGACCTTGCGGACATGCGGATCGCCCGAGCGGATTGCCGGCCAGCACGCGCGACTGTGTGCTCCAGCACGACGAGCGTGCCCGAGGCTGAGGGGGCGTGTTTGCGGGCCATCGGCAGGATCTCCTGGATTCGCGCCGCTCACGGCGCCGGCATTGCGCAGTGACGGGCGATTGTGCCGGCGCGGGCCGCGCGCCAGCAATCAGCGCTTCGCAGCAGCAGCGAGCCCCGGCAGCGCCGCGCCCGCAGCGGCACGCGTAGGCCTCGCGGATCCGGCGCGTGATCCGTCCCTCGACCGACAGCCGGTAGTCGTACGTCAGCTCCTCGCCGGCGGCGATCGTGCGCCGCGCCTCGATGTAGACGCGGCCGTCGTCGTCCTCGTACGATTTGCAAGTTGGGCGCGCACGAATGATTGATCCACCGCGCGGCGTTGCCGCGCCGACCGGCATCGATGACACCACCGTCGCTGGTCTCGAAGATGAACGTGTGCTCGGGATGCTCCGGGTCGCTGTCCGGGACGCGCTGCTGACGATCTCCCACGTCGTGCGCTCACCGCGGTATTCGAGGATGACGGCGCCCTTGCGGATCGTCCTCGCCGCGAATACGCCGCGACCGTGGATGGCCGAATGGCGGACGCGGTAGGGTTTCTTCGGAGGGGGCGTTGCCATCCCTGTCATCGCCCTTTGGGGCTTGCCTTGGTCCGCGGAACGACCCTCGGCGCGATGCTGGAGGGGGACGCTTTGCCTGTGGAAACTGCGTCTTCGGCCCGGTGTGTCCCTTGGGGTTGGGATAACTGCCGCCGCTCTTGCCCTTCGCCATGTCCGTCTCCCCGCCCTTTGGGCGCTGGTTCCGCGCGGGACTCCCGCTTGGCGTCCATGCTACCGGGTTCCGCGGCGACCGGGCAGGGCGTCGCACTCAGCCCGCAGGGGAACCGGAGCACGTCAGCCGCGGGCATCAGCGCCAGCACGATCGGCGTGGTCACCGCGGCCGCCGGCGGTCGACAGCACGAGGCTCGCGGCGACCGGTCCGGGGAGCGACCCGAACTCGCGCGCCATCAGATAGACGTTCGCGCCGACCGGCAGCGATGCCAGCAGCACGACCGCGCGCGTCTCGAGCGGCGGCAGGCCGAGCGCCGCGGGCCAGCGCGTAGACCGCGAGCGGATGCAGCGTGAGCTTGACCACGCAGATGGCCGTGCTTTCGCGCCAGCCCTCGCGGACGCCGAACTCGGCGAGGCCCATCCCCAGCGCGATCAGCGACAGCGGGATCGCCGCCTGGCCGATCGAGCTCGAGCGTGCGGTCCGCCATCGTCGGCAGCGGAATGCCGAGCCAGCCCCACGCCGTGCCGATCAGGATGCTGCCGACGACCGGATTGGTGGCCACGTTCTTCACGGTGACCGCGAAGCCGGCGAGCGAGACGTGACGCGTGCGCGCCCATTCGATCGACACGGTGACGAGGGTCCACAGCAGCAGCGAGTTGAAGCACGAGGACCATCGACACGACGGGCAGCGCGGCGTCGCCCAGCAGGATGGTCGCGAGCGGAAGTCCGAGCAGCAGGTTGTTCGCGAAGATGCCGCCGACGCCGAAGACCGACTGCTCGACGCCATCCATCCTGAACAGCTCGGGACGCGATCGACCCGGCCCACGCAAGAACACGAGGAGGCAGCCGCCGAAATAGGCGATGAGCAACCGCGCATCCACGGGCGGCAGGCGCGAGAAATCGCTCATCAGCCGGAACAGCACGGCCGGAATGGCGACGGCGAACGACGAACCGCGTCAGCGCGTCGGAGACGCTCTTCGGCCAGCCGAACCAGCGCACCAGCGCGTAGCCCAGGCCCGCCAGCAGGAAGAGCGGCGACGTGAGCGCGACGACGTGCGCGATCGCCTGCATCGAAGGCTCGCGCGCCGGATGCGAAGCGGCGAGGCTAGCGGCCGCGTCCGCCGAAGCGGTGGATGACCCGCGGCTTCGCCGGGGTCGCTGCGGACGGCCAGCTGCGCCCGGCGGCGCGCTGCGTCCGCCAGACGCGACCGTCGTCGCTGGCGAGCGCGGCGGCCGTACGCGGTGGACGTGCCGTGGCGACTGCCGCGCGGCTTTGCCGTGCCGGACTCCGTGCAGACGCGCCTTGCCGTGACGCGCCTGCGCCGCGAGGCTGGTTCCGCGCGCCCTGCGGCGCCTGGCCGCGTGGCTGGCCGCGCGGTTGCCCGCGCCCCTGGCGCTGCAGGATCGGCTGCGCGCGCGCGTGAGGATCGGGCTCGAAGCCGGCGATGACCGTGCGCGGCAGCGTTCGCTTGATCAGCTTCTCGATGTCGCGCAGGAACTCGTGCTCGTCCACGCAGACGAGCGAGATGGCCTCGCCGGTGGCGCCGGCGCGGCCCGTGCGGCCGATCCGGTGCACGTAGTCGTGCGGCACGTTGGGCAGGTCGTAGTTGACGACGTGCGGCAGCTGGTCGATGTCGATGCCGCGCGCCGCGATGTCGGTGGCGACCAGCACCTGCAGGCTCGCGTCCTTGAACTCCGCCAGCGCCCGCGTGCGCGCGCCTGGCTCTTGTTGCCGTGGATCGCGAGCGCCGTGATGCCGTCGTGGTTCAGCTGCTCCGCGAGCTTGTTGGCGCCGTGCTTGGTGCGCGTGAACACGAGCACCTGGTACCAGTTCTGCGTCTTGATGAGATGGGAGAGGAGCTCGCGCTTCCGGTCGCGGTCGACCGGATGCACCGTCTGCGTGATGATCTCGACCGTCGAATTGCGCGCGCGCGACTCTCGATCAGCGCCGGCGCGTCGAGCAGGTTGTCGGCGAGCATCCTTGATCTCGTCGGAGAACGTCGCCGAGAACGAGCAGGTTCTGCCGCTTCCTCGGCAGCAGCGCGAGGATGCGCTTGATGTCGCGGATGAAGCCCATGTCGAGCATCCGGTCGGCCTCGTCGAGGACGAGGATCTCGACCTGCGACAGGTCGAGGTTGCCCTGGCCCTGATGGTCGAGCAGGCGGCCGGGCGTGGCGACCAGGATGTCGACGCCGCGCTTCAACTGCGCGGTCTGCGCGCCGATGCCGACGCCGCCGAACATCACCATCGACGTCAGCTTCGCGTACTTGCCGTAGACGCGCACGCTTTCCTCGACCTGCGCCGCGAGCTCGCGCGTCGGCGTGAGGATCAGCGCGCGGATGGGCTTCTGCCGTGCGCGCGCGCGGATGCGGCGCCGGCGTGCGCGGACGCGAGCCGCTGCAGCATCGGCAGCACGAAGCCGGCGGTCTTGCCGGTGCCGGTCTGCGCGCCGGCGAGGAGGTCGCCGCCGGCGAGCACGGCGGGAATCGCCTGCGTCTGAATCGGGCGTGGGTTGGGTGTAGCCGTGTTCGGTCACGGCGCGCACGAGCGCATCGGACAGGCCGAGCGAGGCAAAGGACATGACGACTTTCGAAAAACGATCGGCCTGTCGCCACTTGCAGGGCGCCAGTCGCAGGCAAACGCGTGGGGGTAGAGCGTCGGAACTGACAGCGGCAGGGGGACTGGACGAGTTGCCGCGTGGACGGATTATAGCAGGCAGGTGCAACCGTGGACGCCCGTCAGGCTGCTCGAACGCGCGCGGGCGGCGCCCGCCAGGTCGTCGAGCGCGACCTCCACCGTCGTTGTCGCTTGCTGCCCAGCCAGACATGGCCCTCCTGGATCGTGCATTGCAGCTCCATCGTGCGCTGCGCGAGACTCGCGAGATCGAGCCCGTGCCGCGATCCGGCACGCTCGTCACCGCGCAGATTGCGCGCCCGCTCGAGGGAACCCTGGCGCGGTCCCACCACATGTCCGCGCCGCGACCGTACGTGTAGACGACGACCTCGTCGCGCGCGTCCGCAGGCGCGGCGCACGAGCTTCTCGTCGGGCTGGCCGACGTCGATCCACAGTGCAATCGCGCCGGTGAGATCGCGCTGCCAGAGGTCCGGCTCGTCGTCGGTGGACAGTCCCCTGCCGAACGCGCAGGTCGGGCCGGCGTGAAGCGCGAACGCGAGGACGCGGAGCATCATCCGCTCGTCGGTCTCGGACGGATGCCGCGCGATCGTCAGCGCATGGTCCGCGTAGTAGCTGCGATCCATGTCGGCTACTTGCAGCTCCGACCTTGAAGATCGTGGCTTTCAGCGCCATGGCGTCACTCCGCGGGCGTCGCGAAGCACGCGGATCGTGACGTCGCCCACCGAAACCGTCTGGCCGTGCCGGATCTTGCACGTCTTGCGCGTTTCGACGACGCCGTCGACGCCGACTGCGACCTGTCGCGACGAGCGCCTTGCCGGCCCCGCCGCTCGGCGCAGACGCCCGTGACCTTGAGGAGGTCGTTGAGGGCGATGAATTCGCCGGTGAGGTGGAACACGGGATTGGCGATCGATCGGTGGCAAGCAGGCTGGCGGCAATGGATGAATCGAGCCAACGGCGTCGGACCCGAGGGATTCGGCTAGAATCGCGCTCTGTTCGGCACGCCATGCCGAGGACGCCGGAGATCGTCTCGCATGATGTCGCATTCAATCCAGACATGCCGCCAGTCGAGGATCGTGCTGCCGATCGTTCGCACCGTAGCTTCATCAGGGAGAGAGCCAATGACGCAGGGGCGGCGGGCAGGTTTCGACCGTGATCTTCGGCCTGTCGCCGCTGTGGGTGGCGACCGCGCTCTTCGTCGTGCACGTATGTCGTCATCATGAGCGACAAGCTGAACCGCGCGATCGTCGCGCTGCTCGGGCGCCGGGCTGCTGATCCTCGCCGGCGTGCTGGACCAGAAGGAGGCGATGGCCGCCGTCGACTGGAACACGCTCGGCCTCCTGCTCGGGATGATGCTGATCGTCAACATCACGCGCCGCTCCGGGTCTGTTCCAGTACGTGGCGATCTGGTCGGCGAAGAAGGTCGACGCCCGAGCCCGTGGGGCATCCTGCTGATGATGTCGATCGTCACCGCGGTGTTCTCGGCGTTCCTCGACAACGTGACGACGGTGCTGCTCACCGTGCCGGTGACGCTGCTCATCACCGACGAGCTCAAGGTCAAGCCCTATCCGTACCTCTTCGCGCAGATCTTCGCGTCGAACATCGGCGGCACCGCGACGCTGATCGGCGATCCGCCGAACATCATGATCGGCTCGGCGACCGGCCTCACGTTCAACGATTTCGGCTATCGCGCTGACGCCGGTCATCATCGTCGATCATGGTCGCGACGATGATCCCGCTCTATTACCTCTGGGGCCGCCACCTCACCGCGACCGACGAGAACCGGCGGCACGTGATGAGCTTCAACGAGCGCGAGACGATCACCGACCCGCGCCTGCTCAAGCAGTCGCTGGCCGTGATCGCGCTGGTGATCGTCGGGCTTCATGCTGCAGCGGCAGACCGAGCATCGAGCCGGCGACGATCGCCATCTTCGGCGCCGCGGTGCTGCTGCTGCTCGACAATCTCGGCAAGGACTCCGAAGACGCAGTCGAAGAACGTCCACGGCGCGCTGTCCGAGGCCGAATGGATCACGCTGATGTTCTTCCTCGGACTGTTCATCCTGGTCTTACGGCATCCAGAAGGCCGGGCTCATCGACATGATGGCCGGCGCGCTGCTCAAGGCGACGGGCGGCGATTTCAACGCTGACGACGCTCGCGATCCTGTGGGGGTCCGGCGATCCTGTCGGCGTTCATCGACAACATTCCGTTCGTCGCGACGATGATCCCGCTGATCAAGGCGATGGGGCCGACGTTCGGCGGCGACAGCGCGCTGCTGCCGCTGTGGTGGGCGCTGTCGCTCGGCGCCTGCCTCGGCGGCAACGGCACGCTGATCGGCGCGTCGGCCAACCTCGTCGTCGCGGGGCTGGCCGAGCGCGCCGGCACGACGTTCCGGTTCATCGAGTTCCTGAAAGTCGCGTTTCCGCTGATGCTGATCTCGATCGTGATCTCGCACGTCTACCTCTACTTCCGTTATCTGTGAACCCGCCACGGAGGATGCACATGGGACAAATGCATCGAACTGACCGCCGCCGACGGCTTCACGCTCTCGGCATACCGCGCCGATCCGGCGGCGACGCCGCGCGGCGGGCTCGTCGTCGCGCAGGAGATCTTCGGCGTCAACAGCCACATCCGAAGCGTCTGCGACGGCTATGCCGCGGACGGCTATCGTCGGCGATCGCGCCGGCGCTGTTCGATCGCTACGAGCGCGGCGTCGACATCGGCTACACGCCGGAGGACATCGCGAAGGGCCGCGAGCTCAAGGCGCAGGCGCAGACTCGACGCGGCGCTGCGCGACGTCGCGCGCGGCGCGCGACGCGCGTCGCGAGCGCCGGCAAGGTCGCGCGTGATCGGCTACTGCTGGGGCGGCTACGTCGCGTGGATGACGGCGTCGCGCGCTGCCGGGATTCGCGTGCGCGGTTCCGTACTACGGCGGCGGCATCCTGGAGGCGCGCGGCGAGCAGCCGCAGTGTCCGGTGATGGCGCATTTCGGCGAGCGCGACTGCGATGATCCCGGTCGCCGGCGTGCGCGAGCTCGCCGCCGCGCATCCCGACGCGCAGGTCTACATCTACGCCGGCCGACCACGGCTTCAACTGCGACCAGCGCGGATCGTACGACGCCGCGGCGGCGAAGCTCGCGCGCGCGCGCACGCTCGCAGTTCCTGCAGCAGCACTGGCTGGGCGTGGAAGCCGCGTGACGGCCGACTGCTTCTCGTCGCGGAAGCTCGCTGGCGCGCCGCCCGATGGCTCGTCGCCTGCGGCGTCTCGCGCTGGCGCAGGTGCAGGGCGTGGCATCGGCCCAGGATCCGTCGCCGTACGCGATCGACATCCCGCGCGTGGTTCACCGATTCGTTCCTCGACTTTCGCGAGGAGCATTCGCGACGCCGGCGCGCGAGCACCGCCGGCTCATGGTCTATTTCGGCCAGGACGGCTGCCCGTACTTGCACCGCGCTGATGACGCACGCAACTTCCGCAGCGCGGCATCGTCGAGAAGACGCGCCGGCACTCTCGTCGCCATCGCGCTCAACCTCTGGGGCGACCGGGAAACGAAGTGGCTCGACGGCAGCACGATGACCGAAAAGGCGCTCGCGCGGCAGCTCGATGTGCAGTTCACGCCGACGCTTCTCTTCTTCGACGAGAAGGGCTAGCGGTCGTCGCCCGGCATCAACGGCTACTATCCGCCGCACAGGCTCGAGGCCGTGCCTCGATTGTGTCGGCCGGACACCAGCGAGCGCAAGGTCACTCGGTGACGCATCTGCGCGGAACGCGCGGCGACGCCGGCGAGCCCGCAAGCCTCGCCGACGAGGCGTTCTTTTCCTGCCGCCGCCGCACGATCTTGCGCCGGCAGTCCGGCGGCGTAGCCGCTCGCCGTGCTGTTCGAGACCCCCTACTGCGGGTCCGTGCGACGAGCTCCATCGCGAGGGCTTCAAGCGGCCGAAGGTGAGCGCTCCTCGAACGGGTTCGACGTCGCGCGCTTCGCCTTCGGCGCGACCGACGCCGCTCGACGACGCCTGTCCGGAACGCGCGACCGACCGCGAGGCGCGTGGGCGGACGAGCTTGGGCGTGACGTACACGCCGACGCTCGATCTTCTTCGCCGCGGACGGCCGCGAGGTGTTCCGCATCGATGCCTACCTGCGGCCGTTTCATCCTCGGAGTCGTCGCTCGACTACGTCGCGAGCGGCGCGTATCGGGACGAGCCGTCGTTCCAGCGCTGCTAATCCAGGGGCGCGGCGGAGCGGATCCGCGGCGCGGCGGAACGCGACCGTCTGACCTGTGAATCCAGCGCCCGACGGGGAGGCGACGGCGTCGCGTGCTAGCCGCGCCCGACGAACGGCATCTTCGTCGCCATCACGGTCAGTGAACTGCACGTTGGCGTCGAGCGGCAGGCTCGCCATGTAGACGCACCGGCGCTCGCGACGTGCGCGACGTCCATCAGCGGCTCGATCGCGATCTGGCCGTTCGCCTGCGGCACGCCGTTCGCCATCCGCGCCGCCATCTCGGTCGCGCGCGTTGCCGATGTCGATCTGCCCGCAGGCGATGTCGTACTTGCGCCCGTCGAGCGACGTCGACTTCGTGAGCCCGGTGATCGCGTGCTTGGTCGCCGTGTACGGCGCCGAGTTCGGTCGCGGCGCGTGCGCCGAGATCGAGCCGTTGTTGATGATCCGGCCGCCGCGCGGATCCTGGTCTCTTCATCATCCGGAACGCCTCCTGCGTGCACAGGAACACGCCGGTCAGGTTGATGTCGACGACGTTCTTCCACTGCTCGAACGTCAGGTCCTCGAGGTTGATCGCCCGGCGCGCCGACGCCCGCGTTGTTGAACAGCACGTCGAGGCGGCCGTACGCCTCCTGCGTCGCGTGCGAACAGCGTTCGCGACCGACGCCGGGTCGCCGACGTCGGTGGGCACGGCCAGCGCCGCTCCCTGGGGCGCGGCGGCGTCGGCGATCGCCTGCTGCAGCGGCTCGCTGCGGCGCCCGGCGAGAACGACGCGGTAGCCATCTTTGAGGAAGCGCCAGGGCGACGGCCTTGCCGATGCCGGTGCCGGCGCCGGTGACGATGGCGACTTTCTGGGAGGTGCTCATGGGAATGGGCCTCGAGTTGGGCAAGCCGGTCAGGACAGCGTGTCGCGAACGAAACGCGGGTCTGGCAGTGAAGGGAGCGCCATTGTCGGCGGGAAGTCGGCAGCAGAGTGGCAAGTTGCCGGCCGTGGAGAGGGTACTGAGGGTTCGCAGCACTGGCAACGCCCGCTCGCTATTAGTGCCAATGCCGCCCTCTCCCTGTGTCGACAAGCAACGAACGACGGAAACGACGATGCGGCCACGCTGCGCGAATCCTCCGCTGTTCGCTGCGCGATCTGGCGCGACCCGCGCTGCGCGGCGCCACGCTGTGCGCGCAATGCAAGGCGGCGGTCGGAGCGCGCGCGCCACGTCCGGAAGGTACACGCCGAGTTCCTGCCGCATCCGTCGAGGCCAGATGATACGCGAGTCCTGTCGGGAGATTCGTCGAGCCGATCGCGCCGCGCGCATATTCCGATCGCACCGTCTCGTCCGGAGCCGCTGGTTGGGGCACCTATGCGACGTCGTCGCGTCCGGCGTCGCAGTCTGCCTCACCGGATATCCTTGCGTTGGGCGAGCTCGAGGATGCGTCGAACGCCTTGCGCGATTCATTGCGCGCGCGCCGCACCGCCACGCCGGCCGCGGAGGCGAGACCGGGCGAAACTCGGCGAGTGCGATCGACGAATCCGACGCGTCGCGCAGGTCGATGCTGCGGGCAAGCCGCAGTGGCCGGCGCGGGAACCGGGAGCACGAGCACCAGCGGATCCGCAGGGCGTTGCGCGAGCCGAGGCAGGTCATCACGACGACAATGAACACTTCGGCGCCGGCCCTGAGCCGAACCCGGCGCATGATGAAGCCGCGCCCCGCCGCCAGCGGTGCGGGAAGTGTCGACCCGCGCCCGATCGCCAGCAATTGCTGGCCGCCGCAGCGCTCTCGCGCTGCGAGCGCGAGAACGCCGTCGTCGGCCTGGCTTCTGCAAGGAGCGGCGCGGCTGTGGGCTGCGAGTACTGCGACGGGCAGTGGGGGCGCCGCGCCGCCATCGCCCGGTCGGCGTCGCGAGCAACCACGCTCCAGCCAGGCCGGCGCGCCGCTTCAGCGCTTCCGGCGCTGCCGGCGGTGCCGGGGCCAGCCGTCGCACTTTGAACGAGAGCTGGACTCCGCGCGCGGTAGGCGATCGACGATCTCTTGCCGCCTTCGACCTTCATGTCGAGCTTCGAGACCTCCGCGATGCGCGAGGTCGCGCAAGCGTCTTGCTGGCGACTCGTCACCGCGTTCTTGGCGGCATCCTCCCAGGATACACTGCTCGTGCCGATCGCGTCGGTCACGCGATAGACCGCCGTCTCAGAAGCTTTCTTCGGCCATGGTTGTCTTCTCCTCGCGGTGAGCTCCGGCGCGTCGTCGCCGTGCGGACGTTGCCAGTGATACGCGCGCGTCGGAAGCGTGGCTAGCGAAGCGGGCGTGTCGGCGCAGGTCGAAGTCCATCGTGGCGCGAGCGCTCGCCGAGCGGCACGTCCGGTTACAGCTGACAGCGGCGCCGGTTCATCCACAGGAGGACACGATGCCACGCGCGATCCGACGCCCCTTCCCTGGCTGTAGCTGCCGCGCTCGCGAGTGCGCTCCGCTCGCGGCGCCATCGCGGGCCGTTGGCGCGCAGCCGGCGCGACGTACTTCGACGTCTCACGAGGCACGAACTCCGCACGACGTCGCGCCGCCGCGCCTGACGCCGGGCGGCCCGTCTACCTACACCGCGCAAAAACACCGGGAAGCTCGGCATCCTCGACGTCGAAGACCGGCAGTTCGAGGAGATCTGCGCTCGGACACGAACTCCGCGCCGCATGGTGTGATCGTCGGTCCCGACGGCGCGCCGTGGATCACCGACGGCGGGCAGAACGCCATCGTGCGCGTCGACCCGAAGACGCGCGCAGTGCAGCGTGTGGCCGCTGCCGCAAGGACGCCGAGCTACGCGAATCTCAACACGCTGACCTTCGATCGAAGGGCGCGCGTCTGGTTTACCGGCCAGTCCGGCTATCTACGGCCGCCTCGATCCCGAGACCGGCGACATGAAGGTATGGAAGGCGCCGCGCGGGCGCGGTGCCTACGGCATCACGACCACGCCGGGCGGCGACGTCTACTACGCGTCGCTCGCGGGCAATCACATCGCGCGCATCGACGTCGAGACCGGCAGGCGACGGTGATCGAGCCGCCGACCAAGGACCAGGGCGCGCGCCGCGTGTGGTCCGATTCGCAGCGGCCGCATCTGGGTGAGCTACTGGAACACCGGGCAGGTCGGCATGTACGACCCGGCCGCGCGCGCGTGGCGCGAATGGAAGCTGCCCGGGCAACCGGCCGCACGCGTATTCGGTGTGGGTCGACGACAAGGACAAGGTCTGGCTCACCGAATGGACCGCCAACGCGATCGTCCGCTTCGATCCGGTCACCGAGAAGTTCGAGGCTTATCCGTCGAACAGGACCGGCGCCAACGTGCGCCAGATGCTGGGCCGCGCCGGCGAGGCATGGCGCGGAATCGGGCAACGCGCCCGGCTTCCCGTGGTCATGGTCCCGGCAAGCGCCGATTTTGTCCCCAGGCCCCTAATCGACGACTGCCGCGCGCGGTCCTTGACCTGGCCGCGCCTGGCACCTCTCTCTCGTCCACGCGCCGCCGCTGCGAGCTGCGCGTCGGCCGCGTCGGCTTGCGCGCAGGCAGCGCTGTACGCACCGCGCTGCCGCCACGCGATGATCCTGAAGGCGCGCGAGCAAGCGTCGGCGCGGTTCTTGTCCTGGCCTCGGTAGCGCTGGGCCTCGACGACCACGACACCGCTCGGCGGGTGATCCGCTGGTCGCGATGCGCGATGAGGCGCTGCTTGACCTCGTCCGGCAGCGACGACGCCACGATGCTCGAAGCGCAGATGCAGCGCGGTCGACACCTTGCGCTGACGTTCTGCCCTCCGGCGCCCTGGGCGCGGATCGCCGTCCATTCGATCTCTTCCGCGGGGATGCGGATCATCGCCGTGCACCGACTCACACCGCCGCTCACGGCGCTGAGCATGCGCGCGCGAGCTCGCCAGCTGTCGATCAGCCGCGTCGAGCGTCGGACGCCCCGCCGACCAGCACGCCCCTTTGACGAAGATCATCGGAAACGTCGGCCAGCCCGTCCACACATCTTGAGGCGCTGCGCCGGCGCCAGGTTCGGGTAGCTGCCGTATTGAGATGTTTGTACGCGATGCCGCGCATCAGCGCCTTCGCGCTTCGGCCGGATTCTGCTTCATGCCGACGACGACGACGTCTGCGCGGCGACGCCGCCCGACCTTGCGCGCACGATGTCGGCGGATGCCTGCGACGTGGCGCGAATCGCGGGTGGATGCGGGCTTCTTCGAGTATGGCGCGCGGCATTCTTAGATGGAGAGTCGGCAGGGTTTCGGTCTTTGATTAGCGCCTTCTCGGGGCAGCGGTGCGGCGTAGAGTCCTGGGGCGGATTGGTCTCGAGTCGCGAGAGCACACGCTTGGCGCAGGCCTTGGCGAAGGCCACCGATTGTCGCCGGTTGGCGCGCGTTGAGCAGCATGACTGTCCGAGCTTGGCGCGAGCGTTTCCAGCACTCTGCCGCGACGAGGTCGCCTGCGCTGCCCGCGAGTTGCAGGTAGACGCGGGGCTTGGTTTGCCGCGTGCGCTGCGACTGGACCGAGAGCTCCGGTAGCGCTTCCTCGAGGCCTGGGAGGCTGTTGATAGCGGCTGGATCTGTGTCCGGTCACAGACGTACTGAGGAAGAATGCGCGAGAATTCGTCGGCGATCTTGGCGTCGATGGCCTTCATTGCCGCCTTCTGCCCAGCTGTCGATGCCTGGCAGCGTCGTTGAAGTGATTTCTCGCCGGTGCCGCGGTCGATGCCTTCACCTCCCGCGCGCGTATTTTTGACGACGACGCCCGAGGCCGGGAGCCGCGTCGAGAGCTTGATCTGCACTTCGCCCAGCACGGTGAAGTCGGCGCCCTGCTTCGGTCGGCGGGCGGGTGCCGTCGTCGGCCCACGTGCGGAAGCCGAAGGCCTTGATCCTTCAGCAGGTTTTCGGCGACCGGTGACGTTGCGGCGCGTTGGGCTGGTCGGCATCGCGCACGGCGATCAGCACAGCAATACGTAACTGAACGAAGTACTACC
>ERZ1370068.10354-contig-9061_pt1 | contig 36205 bp, 58 predicted proteins | sample MGYA00561227_ERZ1370068 | MGnify/ENA primary metagenome ERZ1370068 (study PRJEB38410, sample SAMEA6850437) | metagenome | study: Metagenomic assessment of the ecological functions of the soil: analysis of the soil microbiota associated with the... | reverse complement strand
TTGTGCCCAGTTTTCAGTTACGTATTGCTGATCTTTTCTCGCCGGTTGGCAGGGTTGCCAGCCGTGCGTCGGCGCGCCGCGGTTCTTACCGCGGTGGCAGCCGGGCCTAAAGGAACCGTGGATGCCACGGGCTGCCGGCAGCCGACGCCATAATCTCTTCCGCTAAAACTCGTTGCAATGGGGCCTTGGTTGGTGCGGCGGCCAAGCACGGAAGCAAAGCGCGATATTTGGCCCAAGCGATGATTTTCCGCGCAAGGAGAAATTCCATGCAGGCTTTGGTAAGCGAAACACTCAAGCAGCGGGGCGACTGAAGGTGATCGCGCCCGACGGCCAGCGCCACGTTTTCGAAGAAGGAATGCGGCGAAGGGGCCCGAAGCTAGCATCAGGATCACCGATCAACAGGGTCATGCGACTGGATGCTCGTGGATCCCGGACCTCTATTTGGGCGAAGCCTATGGAGGAGCTCGCTGCTGGTCGAGGACGGATGATGTCTCTACGATGTGCTCGACTTCTTCGCCTGCACAATCTGATGCCGCGTTTTGTACGACCCCAACGCCGTTGGCCCCCTCCAGCGCTTATCAAAACAACGTTGTTGGCAAGGCACAGGCCAATGTGGCTTTCCACTACGATCTCAGTCGCAACCTCTTTGAGCTGTTTCTCGACCGCGACCACTGCAATATTCGTGTGCTTATTTCACAAATCCGGGCGGCGACAGCCTGGAGCAGAGCACAACTAAACAAAAAAGAAGCGCGTTGCCACCGCAAAGCTGCGGCTAGAGCCCGGCGTGCGTGTGCTCGATATCGGATTCCGGTTTTGGCGGCTTGGCGCTGCATCCGGCGTACCGCCCCGCGATGTCGACGTCCTTGGCCTTCCCACCCTGTCGGAGGAACAGTGGCGCGTTTCTCAGGATCGCGCCAAAAGGCGGCCGGATTGGAAAAAAAGGTAACCTTCAAATTGCTCGACTATCGTGAGGGAAAGCGGGCGCTTCGATCGCGTTGTCTCCGTCGGCATGTTCGAGCATGTCGGCGCCAGCCACCTACGATGAGATTGCTTCCACAAACTGGGTGAGCTCTTGAGCGATGACGGCGTCTGCCTGCTCCACTCGATTGGGCGTATGGCGCCTCCCGGCGCCACCTCCCTTGGCTCATCAAGTACATCTTTTCCCGGAGGCGGCTACGTGCCGTCGCTCTCCGAAACCCTGGCGGCTGTCGAGCGGGCAAGCCTTTGGCTCACTGACCTTGAGATCTTGCGCCTCCACTATGCTGAAACGCTCAAGCAGTGGCATCGCAGGTTCCAAGCCAATCGTGAAAAAAGTACACGCACTCTATGACGAGCGCTTCTGCCGCATGTGGGAATTCTATCTCCAGCTTTGCGAGGTGGGCTATCGACGGCTGGGTGGATGGTCTTTCAGGCGCAGCTCAGCCAAGCGCGTTTCGACCGTGCCTCTGACCAGATCCTACCTGGCGGGGTGGGATGGTGCGCAACGGTGACCGGCTCGGCTTCGCATGCGCCCAACGACGCTCGGCGCCGAAACGCCATTGGGGTTCGCTCGTGACGAAGGGTGCCTCAAGCCGGGGGCGCCGGGGTTGTCCGGCCCCTACCTGATGCCAGCTTTTATTTGCTGGGCCTGGAAGAAGCTCTCCGGCACTCGGCGAGTTCGTCTGGCGCAACGTCTTCCTGGTGCGTGGCAGTCATCAGCTATTGTCCGCGGCATCCTTCCGCCGCCCGAACGGTCGCCATAAAACATGTCCATCGGCTCCATGATCGTCTTGCCGCCGGCCTCGATCGCCTGACGATACATACTATCGACGTCGGGAACGTAGAGAGGCAGAGCGATGCTGGCGCTGCTTTGGCCATCTGGCTCTCCTCGGCGATCATCACGCGGGAATCACCGATCTGGACCTCAGCGTGCATGATTGTCCCGTCAGGGCGCGAGGGGCGCGTGCGTGAGCTCCGCGTCGAATGCCCGCTGGAGAAAATCTATGACGCGCAGCGCCCGCGGACGATCAGGTAAGGCGTGACCGTGTGATGACCAGCGGAATCGGATTCACTGCCATCGTAAGCTCCTCGCATCGGGGTTTACAGCTGGCTTGCCTTGACAATTTCACTTGCCGCGTCCCCTTTGCAAAAGCTGGCTCGCCCATGTGCAACGCGCTTGGCCCAGCAAGACGTCCCGCCTAGCGCGGTTTGGTCCTACAGTTTGAAGTCGCTGAGTTTGGGCCCCTGAGTTTGGCTGGCAGCTCGCCCGAGCGCAAAGTCAGACGGGGGCGCGCGCACGAGCCTGGGGGCCGGCACCCGTCAAGCGGCCGATCTGGCCGTTCCGCGGCAACAGCGCCTCGATTTGCAAATTTTTATCTGACCGATCGCGCGCAGTTCCCGCGGGGGCACCGCACAGGCGAGCCGACTTCGTGACCCGTGCCCGTGCAGCGTGACGCGTGCTCGTGGGCGCCCAAGACCCCTCTCATGGGTGTGCCATCAAGATCCTCAGCAAGAGCCTGATGCAAGCGCGCCCCATCCTCATGCAACGCGCGCATAAGAGGGCGCCCCGGTCGGCCGCGGCGAACCCGGCATTCGGCGCCTGCCGACAATGGCGAGCAACCCTGCGCGCGCCTTAGCGGGCCCCACGACCCCTAAAGGTAAATACGCAGGATCAGGCCCACGTCGCCCGATGGGGGCCGCGCGGGGGCCTCTCCCAGCACTCGCTGCATCCAGTCGCCGCCCCCGGCCTTGACCGCACCGTCGGAATTGACCAGGGGCACACCGCTGCAGGCTCGCCACGACCCCGGGATCGGCGCGCGCCAGCACGGCTTTGCGCCTATCCGGAGCCGGCGGTGGACACAAATCCGTCAACGGCGACGGGGAACTGGCAGCCCAAGCGTTATTCGTGGGTCGAGCCGAAGCCGGCTGCGGAGCGAGAGAAAATCCTCGCGCCACTGCAGCGTTGCTGCCGTCTGTCACCCGCTTGCCAGGTGCTTTTTGGCAAGGACAAAGCCTAAATGGCGCCAGGCCACGCGACGGCTCAGAACGCGCTCGGCCTGGCTCGCCTTGCTGCTCCTGTTGGCCATGGCCTTGCCGGCCAGCTGGGGCTGGTGGCACCTTGGGCCGCCCAGCGGCATGCCGTCGCCGGCAAGCGAGCGCGCCACTCCCCAAGCTGCCCCGTTCATACCGCCATTGTCGAGACCAAGTCGTTTCCAGTTGTCCTTAATGGTTTGGGTACGGTGCGGGATACGCACAAACACCGTGACCGTGCGCTCGCGAGTGGACGGGCAGATTGAGCGAGGTCGCCTTCGACGAGGGCCAGATGGTCAGTGAGGGCGAGCTGCTCGTGCAGATCGACCCGGCACCCTTCCAGGCCGCACTCGATCAGGCGATCGCCAAGCTGGCGCCAGGACGAGGCCAGCCTCACCAACGCCAAGCAGGACCTGCGAGCGCACGCTCGATCGCTGTCCAAGCAGGGCAACGCCACCCAGCAGCTCCTCGACCAGCGCACGGCGCAACGTCGCCAGCCTGACGGCGCAGGTCCAGGCCGACCAGGCGGCCATCGCCAAGCGCCAAGGTTCAACTGGCCTACACCACCATCAGATCGCCGCTTACGCGGTCGCGCCGGCTTCCGGCTGGTCGATCCCGGCAACATCGTGCACGCCAACGACCAGAGCGGCATTCTGACGATTACGCAGCTGCAACCGATCTCGGTGATCTTCACCGCGCCCGAGCAGCGATTTGCCCGCGATCAACGAGGCACTGAAGTCCGGTCCACTGCAGGTGACGCGCCTATCAGCTCCGATGGGCAAGAAGCAGCTCGGCGACGGCACGCTGAGCTGATCGACAATCAGGTGGACGTCGCCAGCGGCACCATCCAGCTTGAAGGCGAGCCTTCGACAACCCAGACAAGGCGCTTGTGGCCGGGTCTCTCCGTGTCCACGCGCCTGCTGATTCAAGACCATCAAGAACGTCGTGGTGGTTCCCGATAGCGCGGTGCAGCGGGGACCCAACGGTCTCTTTGCCTATGTCGTCACCGCCGACGTCCAAGGCCGCAGCTGCGAAATCTCAAGGTCGGCCGGATCGAAGACGGACAGGCGCTGGTCGAAGCACGGGCCTGTCTGCCGGGCGAGCGCATCGTCACCTCGGGGCACTACCGCGTGCAAGCCGGAGCGCCCGGTCGAGGTCGTCGACGGCCAAGGCCGGCAGCACGGCCGGACAAGCGCGCGGACGACAAGGTCGATTAGGTATGAGCGGCAGCATCTCCGACGCCTTTCATCAAGCTATCCCGATCGCGACGTCGCTGGTCATGGTCGGCATCCTGTTCGTCGGCGTCGATCGCCTATCAGAGCCTGCCGGTCGCGCCGCTGCCGAAGGTCGACTTCCCCACCATCCAGGTCTCCGCCCAGCTGCCCGGCGCCAGCGCCGCGACCATGGCCTCCTCGGTCGCCCAGCCGCTGGAGCGCCAGTTCGCGCAGATCCCCGGCGTCATCGCAGACGACATCCTCGAGCGGTCTCGGCATCGACCAGCATGTGGCGGTGCAGTTCGACCTCGATCGCAACATCGACGCGGCGGCCAACGACATCCAGGCGGCCATCAATGCCGCGAGCGGTCAGCTGCCGCCGAGACCTGCCGTCGCCGCCGACCTATCGCAAGGTGAACCCGGCGGATTCGCCGATCCTGCTGCTGTCGGTGACCTCCGAACACCCTGCCGCTGATCGAGGTCGACGACAACGCCGACACCAAGCTGGCCCAGCAGATCAGCCAGATCTCCGGCGTCGGCCAGAGTCACCATCGGCGGCGAGCAGAAGCCGGCCATCCGCATCCAGCTCGATCCGGCCAAGCTGGTGGCCAAGAACCTGTCGCTGGAGGACGTGCGCGCACAACTCGCGATCACGACCGTCAATACGCCGAAGGGCAGCATCGACGGCGAGGTCGCGCAGCTACACCATCTACGCCAACGATCAGCTGACCGCCGCGGACGCCTGGAACGATGTCATCATCGCCTATCGCAACGGCGCGCCCCTGCGCGTGCGCGACATCGGTCGGGCCGTGGCCGGGCCGGAGGATGCCAAGAAAGCCGCCTGGTCGTCAGGGCAAGCGCGGCGTATTCCTGGTCGTCTTCAAGCAGCCGGGCGCCAACGTCATCGAGACCGTCGATCGCATCAAGAGCGGAGCTGCCGCGCCTGCGCGCCGCCATGCCGCCAACGCTCAACGTGGATATCCTGAGCGATCGCACGCAGACTATCCGCGCCTCCGTCGAGGACGTGCAGTTCACCTTGCTGCTGACCATCGGCTTGGTGGTCGCCGTGATCTTCGTTTTCCTGCGCACCTTCTGGGCAACCGTCATCCCCAGCGTCACGGTTCCGCTCTCGCTGCTCGGCGCCTGCGCGCTCATGTATTTGATGAGTTACAGCCTCGACAACATCTCCCTGATGGCTCTGACGATCTCGGTCGGCTTCGTCGTCGATGATGCCATCGTCATGCTCGAGAACATCGTGCGCCACGTCGAGGACGGCATGAAGCCGTACGAGGCGGCGCATGAAGGGCTCGGGCGAGATCGCCTTCACCATCCTTTCGATCAGCATCTCGCTGGTCGCCGTGTTCATCCCGCTGCTGCTGCTGGGCGGCATCATCGGTCGTCTGTTCCGCGAGTTCGCGGTTACCACCACGATGTGCATCGCCGTGTCTGCGTTCGTTGCCCTGCACGCTGACGCCGATGATGGCCTCCCGCTTCCTGCGCAGCGAGAACGCGAGGACGGCACGGTCGCTTCTACGAATTCACCGAGCGCGGCTTTGACAAAGATGCTGCGACGGCTACGAGACGGTGCCTCGATGCTGTGCTGCGGCACCAGTTCGTGACGCTTGTGCGTATTCCTCGCCACCCTGGCCTGCACCGTCTACCTCTTCATCGCCATCCCCAAGGGCTTCTTCCCGCAACAGGATACCGGCCTGATCACCGGCATTTCCGAGGCGGGACAGGACGTCTCGTTCGCCGAGATGATGCGCCGGCAGGAGGCGCTGGGCGAGGTCATCAGCAAGGATCCCGCCGTCGCCACCTACGCCATGTCGCTTGGCGTCGGGGGCTCGAGCCTCGACGCTCGAACAACGGCCGCTTCTTCATCACGCTCAAGCCGCAGGCGAGCAGCGCGACGTCTCCGCCGGTGAGGTGATCGCCAGGCTGCGGCCCCAGTTGGAGAAGGTCGAAGGCGCGCAGGCTGTTTCATGCAGGCCTCCCAGGACGTCAATATCGGCGGACGGCTGGCACGCACTCAGTTCCAATACACCCTGCAGGACGCCAACATCGATGAGCTCAATCGAGTGGGCGCCAAAGGTGCTGGCGCAGCTCAAGAGCATTCCCGAGCTGCGCGACGTTGCCACCGATCAGCAGATCGTCAGGCACGTCGCTGACCTTGACCATCGATCGCGACCAGGCCTCGCGTTACGGCATAACGCCGCAGCTGATCGACGACACGCTCTACGACGCCTTCGGCCAGCGCCAGGTCGCCCAATACTTCACGCAGCAAAATAGCTACCACGTGGTGATGGAAATCCTTCCCGAACTGCAGGGTGAGGTGGCAAGTCTCGATAAGATCTACCTCAAGTCACCGAGCACCGGACAGCAGGTACCGCTGGCTAGCTTCGCCAGATGGACCACGCGCGACATCAAACCGCTGTCGATCAGCCATCAGGGCCAGTTCCCCGCCGTCACCATCAGCTTCAACCTGGCACAAGGCGGCTCGCTCGGCACGGCGACCGCGGCCATCCAGAAGGCGGAAGCGGAGATGCGGCATGCCGGCCTCCTTGATCGGCACGTTTCAGGGCAATGCCCAGGCGTTCCAGGCGTCGCTGCGCACGGTGCCGATGCTCATCCTGGCTGCCTTGTTCGTGGTCTACCTGGTCCTCGGCATTCTTTACGAGAGCTATATCCACCCGCTGACCATCCTCTCGACCTTGCCTTCGGCCGGCGCCGGCGCGATCGCCACCCTGATGCTGTTCGGTTTCGACTTCAGCTTGGTCGCCATGATCGGCGTGATCCTGCTGATCGGCATCGTCAAGAAGAACGGCATCATGATGGTGGACTTCGCCATTCACCGCCGAGCGGGATGAACATATCTCCCCGGTCGAAGCTATACGCCAGCGCGGCACTGCTGCGCTTTCGTCCGATCATGATGACGACGGCTGCCGCCCTACTGGGCGGCGTGCCGCTCATGCTCGGCACCGGCAACGGTGCCGAAATCCGCCAGCCGCTCGGGTACGCCATGGTCGGTGGGTTGCTTGTCAGCCAGGCGCTCACGCTGTTCACGACGCCGGTGATTTATGTCTATCTCGATCGCTTCTCGAACTTCCTCGCCGCCTTCGCCAAGCCCGCGCCAGCGTGTCGAGGAACCCGTGCAGCGACCAATGGCAGCGGAATAGCTGGTGCTGGACCGTCGCCCGACCCGCGACACTGTGGGGCGCAGAGGATGCGCAAGGATCAGAACCCCGCCGTTGGCGGCCTAGCAACCAGCCCCGGGCGCCAAGATCATCCAGTTCGCGCGCAAGCCAAAAGCCTGCCAGCGCGGAGCCGAAATCGTCGATCCCCTGCGCCGCCTTGAGGATGAGGACGACCACCGGCGCACCCTGCAGAACCTAGCCGCCGCCGTCATCATCGTTGCTTTGATCGCTGCGGGTTTTTGGCTGATCGATCATCTTCGCAGCAGCGCCCGCATCGAGCCTGCCTCGAAGCCGGCCATCGCAACTGCCTGCCGAACCTCGAGCACGCTCGCTGAGCTGACCGCAGCGTGGCCCGTCGCCCAGCACGCCTGCAGCCAGCGCTGCAAGGTCATGGACCTCGTGACGCTGGCGCGGCTTTTCGCCAACCTCTAACCTGGCGCCCGGCTAGAGCTCGGGAAGCGCCTGGCGCGATGATCACAGGTCTTGCCCCACCAGGGGCGTCGCCAGCACCCGGTCCGGCCGCCAGGATGCTTGCAAAAGGGTCTTTCAAGAAGGGCTATTGGTTCCATGCGGATCGCGGTGATTGGTGCTGGTGCCGTTGGCGGTGCCTTCGGGCAGCCCTGGCCAAGGCTGGAAGTGATGTGACTTTCGTTGCGCGCGGCGACCACTTGGCGGCGATGCACCGGCATGGCCTCACATTGATGAGCCCGCGCGGAGATCTGCATCTTAACCCCGTCAAAGCCACCGACGTCCCGGCGAGCATCGGTGAGGTGGATTTCGTGCTGTTCTGCGTCAAGTTGTGGGACGTGGAAAGCGCCGGCGCCGCCATCCGCCCGATCGTGGGTCCGAACACGGCCGTCATCCCGCTGCAGAACGGCATCGACGCGAGTGACCGGCTCATTCCCATTCTGGGCAAGGAGGCGGTGATGGGCGAGGTGGCCCAGATCAGCGCCACCATTGCCGAACCCGGCGTGATCCGGCAGACCGGTACCTTCATGCGCCTGGTGTTCGGCGAACTCGATGGCCGGCCCAGCCAACGCGGCGCTGCCTTTCAGTCGCTTTGCGAGGCCGCCAAATTCGAAGCGGTGAACAGCAATAGCGTTCTGACCGCCCTGTGGGAGAAGTTCGTCCTGCTTGCAACCAACAGCTCGGTGGCGGCGCTCACGCGCCTGCCGTTCGGCAAACTGCGCGATGATCCGGAGGTGCTTGCCCTATTCGAAAAGGAGTGGCCGAGGCTGCCGCCGTGGGTCGCGCACGCGGCATTGCGTTGGCCCCGGAGCTGGAGGCCAAGACCTTGCAGGCAACGCGCAATTTTCCCGCGGAAATGCTGCCCTCAATGGCGGTGGATCTGATGCGCGGCAACAGGCTCGAATTGCCCTGGCTTGCCGGCAAGGTCGTGGCGCTGGGGCGCGAGTTGGGCGTGCCGACACCCACCTTCGAGGTGATGTACGCGGCCCTCAAACCCTACGCCAACGGTGCACCGCACTAGCCTCGGGTGGTGGGCAGGGTATTTCTGGCGCCGCTGCCAGAAAAGTCAGCGCGCTGGCGAGAACGTGGTCGGGCGCATGATCTTGTTGTCCTGCAACAGGACCATGCCCTCGGTGCGGGCCAAGAAGGCAGCCCAGTCGGGATCGGCGTCGCGAGCCGCGCGCTTTTTGTTCCATGTCGGCCAGGCTGGCGTAGCGCCATAGGTGGACGACTGATTGAGGGGACCGAATATGGCTGACGTAGTAGCCCATCAGCTCGAGGTTGTGGCGTTGCATCACCGGTAGGGCCTGGGCTTCGAAAGCTCCAGGTATTTTGCCATTTTGCGCGGGATCAGCGTGTAGGTGCGCACGTCAACAATCATGGCAGCTCCTCAAAGTCGCATCTGACCGCAGCGCGCCGGTCCCGTGCAGCAGTCGGCAAAAGCGCACGCCCGTCGCGGCCATAGGTCGCCGCGGCGACCCCATGCAAACGCGCGCTCGACGGCGCCCTCGCCCGGGCCAACCCGCTCGCGCCCGGCCGTTCAACGCTTGCGCCGGTTGTCGCCGTCGACGAGCATTTGCGAGATCTTGTCCAGAAGGACTGGACCTTTCCGACGGCAACCTCGGTGTCCTTCGGTATCGCCTCGAATGGTCGATCCTTGGGAATCCCACACGATACAGCCGTGCCAGTTCGTAGCCCGCATACGATTTGCCGCGCGCGAAGGCGCTTTCATACAGGAGGCGAATTTCCTCCGCGCCACCGTCCGGCCGACCGTGCTGCTTGGGCCGGAAAGGCAGCTTGCCGTCGCCTAGCAGGTTGGCGAGCTGCATTTGCGCTTCCGTGGACCCTAAGCAAGATCGGTGGCGACTGGGCGGCTTTAGTTGCCTTTATCGGGCGCTTTCTTCGGGCCTTGCGGTGCCTTTTTGTCAGTGCCGTCGGTCGGTGCCGGGCCGGCGTCGGAACGCCCCGGCGGTTTGGGGCTCTGCAACGAGCGTGTGGCAGGCGCGGTGGGTTGCTGCGCCCGGTCCGGCAGTCCCCGGCAGCTGTTTGGCGCCAGGGCGAGCCTCCTCGTCGATATCGCTCCTCCCCGGAAGCCCGCCCGGTTGGCGCTGCGCCAGCAGCCGCGGCCCTTGCCACAACGATGGGGCCGTGCGCGCCACGGGATCCTCGCCGACGGCGAGCGCGGCCGCCGGCGCCAGCGTGGCACCCGTCAGCACGCAGACAAGCAACAGCGCAAAACGCATGGCTACCTCGCAACGATGTGACATCGATAAGCTCGTTACTTTTGACAACATTGTGGATGACGCCCAGCCAGCCGCGGCTCGCGTTGCCAGCGCACGATACGACCCATCTCGTAGACGGCAACCTCAACCTCCACGCGGCAGTCGCAGCCCTCCGCTCCACCCGCGTCCGGCGCCTTGGGCGCGGGTGACGCTGGCGGCGGCCCGACCGCGAGGGGTGGTGCCGGCAAAGGCACACCCGGCGGCTGCTGCGGCGCCGGGGCGGGCAGCGGCGTCGGCGCCACCCCGGCAATCCGCCGGGAACGGGCCCCGGTTCAGGCGCTGCGCGAGGCGCGCGACCGGTCGCGCCAGCCGATCGGAGCCGGCGGCGTGCGGGGGCAAAAGCGCGGCGCAGGCGAGGGCAAGCAGGTCAAGTTTGCGAGCGCCGAGGGTCATGCACCACCGAGCCATTGTATGCGCGCCCAATCGACCGCTCGCCGCAGCTGGGTGCCCGCCGTCACGCCGGCGATCCACGCCACGGCGGCGAGCGTGAACGGCAGCATGAGATGGAAATACCTGAAAACGACGAGGTCGAGGGCAATGACGAGGAAACTCGCAACCCGCCAATCGAGAAAATCGAAGCCGCGCGCCTGGAAACGGGCGCCCAGCAGAACGGCGAGCGCGGCGAGCAGGCCCAAAATATCTGTGCGCTCGAGCGGTCGAGCTCGGCATAGGAGCGATTGGCGTCGATCAGCTCCGCCGCCATCTGGGCGTGAATATCAACGCCGCTCATTCCCTCCCCGTGCGCAAGGACAGCGGCGTCCAATGTCGATCGAGCGAGAACAACTTACCGCCAATGATGATGATCCGATCCTTTGCCAGCGCCGCTCTTTGCTCGGGCCCAGCGCCCAGGAATTGATGCGCGGGAATTTCCGCAAAGGTGCTGCGCCCGTTGCCGGGCGGCAGCAGCCAGAAATGCGATCCGGCGGCGTGGTTCCCGCCCAACCGGCGGCCCTCGCCAGCACGGTGGAGAAGCTGTCCCGGTAACGGGCTTGCGCCCCGGGGGCGCGGGCGCGATAGCGCACCACGTGATCGGCCTCCGGCATGAGATCGATGTCAGCCAGCCGCCGCCCCACTCTTAGCAATGAAGCGGAGCTGGTTGGCAAGTTGCGCCGGGCGGCTGGCATCCTCGAAGGCGCCGAGTACAACTTTGGCTCTGGTGCTCTGCAGGGTCGCCGTCAGTTTCTCGTCGTAGGGCGCCTCGGTGTCGCGGGCGAAGTAGAAGTCCAATCCGATCGCCAGCGCCCCGGCCTGGTCGACGGCGGCGACGAGGTCGGCAAGATAGCCGCGATTGATCGGCAGAATGTAGGGCAGCCCCGCCAGGCTATCCTCGGTCACCGGGATAATGGCCACGCGCGCATGCGAACTGGGCAAGCGATCCGATAGGAAGGCCGTGCGCCAGTCGGCGGCCCAGTGCTCGGCCCGCAACAGGGCCGGCGCCACCGCCGGCACCAGGAATAGTCCCAGCAAGACCAGGATCGAGCCCGCGCACAGGGCAAAGTTGAGCCGCGAAGGAACCCGCGAGGGATTGGCCCCTGCTGTCGCTGATGAAGATACCGCCCGCACGATAGCCCCCGACCCGGCCGAGCTTCGGGCCTTGCGCCTGCAAATCTCAGCCGAGAGGCCGGCGACGTCAACCCGTGATGTCACACTGGCGCCAGGACCGTGGCATTCGTGCCGTTTGTGGCCTCGGGTGGCGGCGGCGCGGCACCTGCAGCTCTACGTCTGCGGCAGGGTCTGCTTGCCTAGTGGCGAACGGGTGCGCTCAGCTCGCTCGAGCCAGCCCGAAAAAATCTTCAAGGGGAGAGGCCAAGGCGAAGAAGGTCGTTGTTTCCTTGCTCGCCGCTCTGGCCTTCGGCATCCCCGGTGATGCCGCCACCGCGGTGACGCTGGGCGCCATGACCATCGATGGCAGCCAATCTGGACCGCTGTTCATTTCGCAACAGCCGCAGCTGTCTTACGGCATCTATGCCGCCCACATGTTGACCATTTGCTGGGTGTTTGTGCCGATCGTGATCCGCGTCACCAGCGTGCGCTTGGCCGTGCTGGCACCGATCGTCATGGTGCTTTGCGTGCTCGGCGCCTATGCCCTCAACAATACCATGCAAAGCGTGGACGTGCTGATGATCTTTGGCGTGGTTGGCTAAGCCATGGTCAAGGTCGGTATGGCCTTGGCACCGGGCCTGAGTCTCGGGGACCAGATCGAACTCAATCTGACCGGTGCCATCATGACCGACAACGATCCCTGGCTTGTCTTCACGCGGCCGATTTCCCGCGGGCTCCTGTTGGCTGCGGCAGTTTCCGTGGTCCTGGCGATCTGGCAACACCTGCGCCACCAGAAGCGCGCGCTCGACCAGGACAGACTTTCTAAAGCGAGGTCGATTGAGGGCATCCCGCCGCCTCCGGGGCCCTTCCCGCCGCACGGCCGCTGCAATAAGGCGCCGGCGCCGACCTCCTCGGCCAACGCTAGGCGAGAGACCGCCGGGGCAAGGACGCTTCCCCTGGGATAGGCTGGCCTTTCTTTTGCTTGTCTGGCGCCGACACGCCAGAGAAGAATTGCATCCGCGCACGTTTTGAGAGCTCAGCGCCGCGCGCGGGCGCACTGGGGAGGCAGCAAATGACGACGCGACGACAGTTCATGGCCACCGGCGCCGCCGCGCTGGCGGCGACGGCCGTGCCCCCGCCAGCTTTCGCTCAATGGCGTCCGAGCGAACGCTACCCGGAACCAGCGGTGGAGATTTTGGACCCGAGCTTTGGCAAGTATCGTCTGGCATTGGCGAGCGTCGAGCGCCTTGCCACCGGCATGCGCTGGAGCGAGGGTCCGGCCTGGTTCGGGGCCGGCCGCTATCTGCTCTGGAGCGATATTCCCAACAACCGCATCATGCGCTGGCAGGAAGAGACTGGTGGCGTCAGCGTCTTTCGCCAGCCCTCCAACAACGCCAACGGCAACACCCGAGACCGTCAGGGCCGACTTGTAACCTGCGAGCACGACGCCCGGCGCCTGACGCGCACCGAGTTCGACGGTACCATTATCACCCTGATCGACAAGTTCGACGGCAAGCCGCTCAATTCACCCAACGACGTCGTGGTCAAATCGGATGACACGATCTGGTTCACCGATCCCCCTTCGGCATTCTCGGCAACTACGAGGGCCACGTGGCCACGCCCGAACTCCCAACCAACGTCTATCGGCTCGACCCGGCCACCGGGCGCGCCACGGTCGCGGCTGGCGACGTCAATCGACCGAACGGGCTCGCGTTCTCGCCCGACGAATCGAAGCTCTATATCGTTGAGGCAGGCGTCACTCCACGGGTCATCAAGGTCTACGACGTCGTCGACAATGGCAGCAAACTTGCAAATGGACGCCCCTTCATCACTGCCGAGGCCGGCGGCACGCCCGATGGCTTTCGCCTCGACGTCGACGGCAACCTGTGGTGCGGTTGGGGCATGGGTAATGAGAAGCAGGACGGGGTGAAGATCTTTGATGCTACGGGCAAGCCGATCGGCTTTATCGCGCTGCCCGAGCGCTGCGCGAACGTGTGCTTCGGCGGCGTCAAGCGCAACCGGCTGTTTATGGCGGCCAGTCATTCGCTCTACTCACTGTATGTCAACACGCAGGGAACGCCGGGCGGCTGACGCCCGCTGGACGGGGCCGAGCCGCCGCGCCCTGCGGCCGAGAGCGTGTTTCGCGCGCCTGCTCGACGTGCTAGCGATGGCGCTTCGTTGCCGCGTCGCCTACCGGGAGCTGTGCTTGTGCGCAACTTCATCTATGTGGCTCCGCCGTCGATCGAGGATGCCATCGGCGAGTTGCGTCGGGGCGAGGCACGCCCGCTGGCGGGCGGCACCGATCTGCTACCGCAGTTGCGTGAGGGGCGCCGCAACGCCGATCGCATCGTCGACCTTAAGCGCATCGCTGACCTGAGTGCCATTCGCCCGCTGGCGGAGGGCGGCGTCGCGATCGGCGCCGCGGCGAGTGCGACGAGCGTCGCACGCCACGACCTGATCGCTGCTCGCTACCCAGCGATCGCCGCATCTGCCCGGTTGCTCGGAAGCGTGCAGGTGCAGAACCGCGCCAGCCTCGGCGGCAATGTGTGCAATGCGTCGCCGTCCGCCGACGTCGTGCCGGCTCTCATCTGCCACGAGGCGGATGCCCACGATTGCGGGCGCCAGCGGTCGCCGCCGGACGCCGCTGGAGAACCTCTTTGCCGGACCGGGCAGGACCGTGCTGCAAGCCGACGAGGTGTTGACGGCCCTCTGCTCGCGGCCGTGCGGCAGCGATCGGCCACCACCTACCTGCGCTTCACGCCGCGACGGGAGATGGATATCGCCATCGCGGGCGTGGCGGTGCGCATCGATCTCGCCGAGGACCGCTCCATCGCGCGTGCCCGCATCGCCCTGGCTGCGGTGGGACCCACCCGCTGCGCGCCATGTCCGCCGAACGCTTGCTCTTGGGCAACAGGCTAGACCGCGATTTGTCACTGGCGGCGCCGGCGCTGCCGCCAATGATGATGCGCGACCGATCTCCGACACGCGGGCGTCGGCCGACTATCGCCGCAATCTGGTTGAGGTCCTGACGCGGCGTGGTCTGGCCGCCTGCGCGCGCACGCTTAATATTGCCTTGGATCTCACATGAAGGTGCTGCTCAGCTGCAGGATCAATGCCGAGGAGCACGCCGTGCTCGTCGATGCGCGCGATACGCTGCTGGAGCTGTTGCGCGAGCGCATCGGCTTGACCGGCAGTAAGGAAGGCTGCGGCAATGGCAACTGCGGAAGCTGTACGGTCCTGTTGGACGGCGCGCCGGTTAATGCCTGCCTGGTGTTGGCGTTGGAGGTCGCCGGGCGCGACATCGTGACCATCGAAGGGCTGGCAAGGGCGGGTGAGCTGCACCCGATCCAAAGCGCCCTGGTAGAGGCGGGCGGCACCCAGTGTGGCTTTTGCACCCCAGGCATCGTGCTGGCGGCCAAGGCTTTGCTCGCTGCCAATTCGTCCCCGAGCGAGGACGATATCCGGCAAGCCATCGCCGGCAACCTGTGTCGCTGTACCGGCTACGGCAAGATCGTCGATGCGATCGCCACCGCCGCGACGCGCATGCGGGAGGCTGAGGCATGAACCGGGATGCGGCCGACGCACGAATAGGCGGGCTCAAAGTCATCGGCAAGCGCTTGCCACGCGTGGACGCCAAGGAGCGCGTCACCGGCCAAGCGATCTATCCTGCCGATCTCTCGTTGCCCGGCATGGTGCACGCGAAGATCCTGCGCAGTCCACTGGCGCATGCGCGCATTCGCGGTATCGATACCACGCGTGCGCAAGCCATCAACGGCGTCCTTGCCGTCGTCACGGCCGCGGATTTTCCGGCCGTGCCAGTGGGATCCACGATCCCCATGGGTGAGACCGGCTACGACATGTGGATGGTGGCCGCCATCAACATGGCCCGCGACAAGGTGCATTGGATCGGACAGCCGGTCGCTGCCGTCGCCGCCGTCGACGTTCACACTGCCGCCGCCGCGCTGGCGCTGATCGATGTCGAATACGAGCCCCTAGAGCCCGTGCTCGGCATTCTCGCCGCCATGGCTCCGGAGGCACCGGTGCTGCACGAGCACGTCTTTACCAAAGGCGTCGAACCGCGGCCGCGGGCGCCGAGTAACGTCTGTTCGCGCGTCGTCATTAGCCGGGGCGATGCCTCGGCGGCGCTCGCCGACGCGCACGCGAGCGCCCGCGTCCGCGTCACGGTCGATACCGCGCATCAGGGCTATCTGGAGCCGCAGGTCGCGGTGGCGCAGGTCGATGCCAACGGCTTTGCGACGGTGTGGGCCTCCACCCAGGGGTCAGTTCACCGCCGAGCTGATGATCGCGCGCATGCTGGGCCTGCCGCTTCGAAACTGAAGGTTGTGCCGCTCGAGATCGGCGGTGGCTTCGGCGGCAAGATCGCCATCCATGGCGAAGCCGTCGCCGTACGCCTGGCGCAGAAGTGCCAGCGGCCGGTCAAACTGGTGCTGACGCGCGAGGAGGTCTTGCAGGGTGGCAGCGGCCCGGCGGCCGGCGCCGTGATCGACATCGCCGTTGCCGCGCGAAAGGGCGGCGGCCTCATCGCCATCGAGGGCACCTATCGCATGGATGCGGGCGGCCTGCCCGGAATGAGCCCATCGCTGTTGATGCAGGCCTCGGCCGCGCTCTACCAGTGCCCCAATCTCAACCTCGAAGGTTTCGACGTCGTCACCAATAAGCCGCGCACCGAAGCCTACCGTGGGCCGGGCGGCATCCAGGCGGCTTTTGCCGTGGAGCAGGCCATCGACATGCTGTGCCAGAGGCTCGGCATGGATCCGCTGAATTCCGCAAGCGCAACGCCTCGGTGACCGGCAGCCTGATGCCGATCGGCACACCGTTTCCCGCCATCGGGCTCGACCACCATCCTCGAGGCGGTCGGCCGGCATCCGTGCTGGACCGATCCGCTGCAGGAGGGCGCCTACCCGCGCGGTCGCGGGCTGGCGCTTGGCTACTGGCGGGGTACCTCGATGACGTCGGCGGCGCATATCACCATTGCCGGCGATGGCCGACCGATGGTGACGATGGGTGCCGTCGATCTGTCCGGTACCCGCTCGACGATGGCGCAGGTCGTGGCCGAGGAGTTCGGTCTGACCATCGAGGACGTGCACGTGCAGACCGGTGATTCCAAGTCGGTCGGCTACAGCGACGGCGCTGCCGGTAGCCGCGTCGCCCGCACCATGACCGCTGCCCTCGTTGAGGCGTGCGGGGATGCGCTGCGCCAGCTGCAGGCACCGGGCGGCCGAGAAGCTGCAGAGTGCCCCGGAATTGCTGCACTATGCCGACGGCGTCTTTCGCTCACCGCAGCCGAGCGGTGCGGCCATCTCTTTGGCGGAGCTGATGCAGGCCACCTTGACCGATGGTGCCGTGGTCGGGCGCGGTGTTTCGAGCAAGTTGCCGCTCGGCGTCGAGATCGGTGCGCACGTGTGTGATGTGGAGTCGACACCGATAGCGGGCTTGTCACCGTCCTGCGCTATACCGCCTTTCAGGACGTTGGCCTGGCGCTCAATCCGACGGCGGTCGAGGGCCAGATTGAGGGCAGCGTTGTGCAGGGGCTCGGTTGGGCGTTGCTGGAAGGCTTCGACTATGGCGCCGACGGTCGCCTGCGCAACGCCAGCTTGCTCGACTACCGCATGCCAACCGCGCTCGACGTGCCGCGCATCGAAACCGTGATCGTCGAGACCCCGGTGCCGAATGTACCCTATGGCGTGCGTGGCGTCGGCGAGGTGCCGATCGTGCCGCCGGCAGCCGCCGTCGCCAACGCCATCGCGCGCGCCGTCGGCGTGCGCGTCCATCGCCATGCCGATGACGCCGGAGCGCGTGCTTGGCGCCATCCCGGGCGCGGCAAGGCGGGTCGAGCAGGGATTAGGATTTTTGTTCAGCCGCGCGATCAATGCCGAGGTATCCCAGCGATTGCCGCCCATCTTCTGCACCTCGGCGTAGTAGCCGTCGATGATCTTGGCAATCTCGACCATGGCGCCATTGCGCTCGGCCTCGTCCATGATGATGCCGAGATCCTTGCGCATCCAGTCGACGGCGAAGCCGAAGTCGAACTTGCTTTCGTTCATGGTCTTCCAGCGGTTGTCCATCTGCCAGGACTGGGCCGCACCCTTGGCGATCGTCTCCATGACCTTGGGAATGTCGAGGCCGGCCCGCTGGGCAAAGGCCAAGCCTTCCGAGACGCCTTGCACGGTGATGGCGACGATGATCTGGTTGACCATCTTGGTGAGCTGGCCGGCACCGGCCGGGCCGATCAGCGTGGCCATGCGCGCATAGTTGTCGATGATCGGCTTTGCCTTGTCGAACGGCGCCTGGTCACCACCGATCATCACCGTCAGCGCGCCATTCTGGGCACCGGCCTGACCGCCTGGAGACCGGCGCATCGAGGAAGTCGAAGCCTTTGCCTTTGGCGAGGGCATACAACTCACGGGCGATGTTGGCCGACGCGGTGGTGTTGTCGATGAAGACGGCGCTTTTGCGCACGCTGTTGAAGGCGCCCTTGGGGCCGAGGGTCACCTCGCGCAGGTCGTTGTCGTTGCCGACGCAGCAGAAGACAAAATCGGCATCCTTGGCGGCGTCCTGCGGCGTGGGCGCGCTAGTGCCGCCAAATTCTTTGCTCCAAGCCTCGGCCTTGGAGGAATTGCGATTGTAGACCGTAAGATCGTGGCCGCCTTTGCGACGAATATGCCCCGCCATGGGGTAGCCCATCACGCCGAGACCGATCCAAGCCACTTTCGCCATTGCCACGCCTCCTCTGCCTGCACTCGGGGGCGACTATTATCGGAAGGATGACCCGTTGTCCAGCGCACGAAACGCGCCCGCCGGCTGCCGGCGGCGGCATTCAATTGGTGGCGCGGATGGCAAACGCCACGACTTCGTCCATCGCGTCGAAGCTGGTGGGTACCCCGATCGAGGCGGCCGCCAGCAGGGCGGCGGCGCGGAAAGGGCGAGAAGGGCTGTCCTAATGCTCATCGATACCGTCTCTTGTAACGCCCGCCGTGCAAACGCCATGCCGCGGTCGCGCGTTGGTGAGGGGGCTCGGATGGTGCGGCTGAAAGTCGACGCCAAGGGCGACTTTTCGCCGAATGCAGCGCTTTGAGCACCAGGCGCGCGCGGACTGTCAACTCAATTCTTCGACGACAGGAATGCGCTTGGTCGCCTAAGTTGTGGTCGATTGCCCAGCAAGCCCGCATGAGATGGAGCCATGCCTCAACGCCGATGCGACGGCAGCGTCGAACGCCCGCAGACCGCACCGGTCACGCTCGAGGATATCGAGGCGGCGCGCCGGCGCTGGCCGGGGCCATCATCGAGACCGATTGCGACTGGAGCCGGACGCTCTCGGCCATCCTCGGCTGCAAGATCTGGCTCAAGTTCGAAAACCAGCAGTTCACCGCTTCCTTCAAGGAGCGCGGCGCGCTGAACCGGCTCTCTGCCCTGTCGACTGCCGAGCGTAAGGCGGGTGTCATCGCCATGTCGGCCGGCAATCACGCCCAGGGCGTCGCCTCACCATGCGCACCGACTGGGGGTCCCCGCCACCATCGTCATGCCGGTGAGTACGCCGACGGTCAAGGTCGTCAACACCCGTCGCCACGGGGCCGAGGTGATCTTGACCGGCGAGACGGTCGAGGAGGCGGCGACCTTCGCACACACGCACGGCGAGGCGAACGGCCTCACCTTCATCCATCCCTATGACGATCCCCTGATCATCGCCGGACAGGGCACAGTGGCGCTGGAGATGTTGGGTTCGGCCCCGGAAATCGACACGCTCGTGATACCGATTGGCGGCGGCGGCCTGATCGGGGGCATCGCCACGGCCGCCAAAGCCCTGCGTCCCGACCTGCAGGTGATCGGCGTGCAGGCGGAGCTTTACCCTTCGATGTACAACGCCATCAAAGGCACCGCGCTACCCATGCGCGGCGATACGCTGGCCGAGGGCATCGCCGTCAAGGCGCCGGGGCGCATCACGCAGGCGCTGGTGCGCGATCTGGTCGAGGAGATCGTGCTGGTCTCGGAGGCGGAACTGGAGCACGCCGTCTCTCTTCTCATCAGCATCGAAAAGACCGTGGTGGAAGGTGCGGGCGCCGCCGGACTGGCGGCGGTCCTGTCGAACCGCGAGCGTTTCCGTGGCAAAACCGTCGGTCTCGTGCTGTGCGGAGGCAACATCGACACCCGTCTGCTGGCCAGCGTGCTGGCGCGCGAGCTCGCCCGCGAAGGCGACTGACCCAGCTCGCCATCGATCTTGCCGATCGCCCGGGCCAGCTCGCCAAGGTGGCCAACACCTTGGGCGAAGCCGGGGCCAATATCGTCGAAGTTTACCACCAGCGCGTATTTTCCGATCTGCCGGCGAAAGGCGCGCTGTTGGAGGTGGTGATTGAAACCCGCGATCGATCGCATTTGGAAGAGACGGTGGCGAAGTTGAAGGCGGCGGCCTTCGAGGTCGAAGTTCGCACCAACCCAGGAGGAGCGCGGTGATGGAAGGCGCCCGCATGATCCCGGTGGACGAGGCAGCAAGTCTCGCCATGCTGCGCGAGCTGGAGCGCAAGGTCCTGTGGATTTCAAGTTTTATGATCCATCACGCCAACCATGAGGTGGATCGCGGCGACGGCCTCAAGGTCGGTGGGCATCAGGCCTCGTCGGCCTCGCTGGTCACGCTGATGACGGCCCTTTATTTTCGCATCTTGCGACCGCAGGACCGGGTCGCCGTGAAACCGCACGCGAGCCCGGTTTTCCATGCCATCCAATACCTTCTCGGGCATCAGAGCCTCGACCAGCTGCAAAACTTCCGTGGCTTCGGCGGCACGCAATCGTATCCCTCGCGCACCAAGGACAAGGACGACGTCGACTTTTCCACCGGTTCCGTCGGGTTGGGCGTGGCGATCACCGGCTTTGCCAGCTTGGTGCAGGATTACGTTCATGCCAAGGGCTGGAGCAAAGAGTGGCCCAAGGGGCGCATGATAGCGCTGATGGGCGATGCGGAGCTCGACGAGGGCAACATTCACGAGGCGCTGCTCGAATACTGGAAGCACGGTCTCAAGAATTGCTGGTGGGTGATCGACTACAACCGACAAAGCCTAGACTCGGTGGTGTCGGACCGCCTGTTCATGAAGCTGGCGGCCCTATTCGAGAACCTGGGTTGGAAGGTCGTCCTCATCAAGTACGGCAAGCTCCTGCGAAGGGCGTTTGCCGAACCCGGTGGCCAGCGCCTCAAGGAGTGGATCGACGACTGTCCCAACATGCTCTACTCCGCCCTCGTGTTTCAGGGCGGGGCCGCTGGCGTCGGCAACTCGAGCAGGACCTCGCCATCCACCCCGACACCCTCGCGATTTTGCGTCGCCACGACGACACCGCTCTTGCCGACCTGATGACCAATCTCGGCGGGCATGATCTGGAGGCCATCATCGAGGCTTTCGAGGGTGCGCCGGGCGATCAGCCCGTGTGCTTTATCGCCTATACCATCAAAGGCTTCGGCTTGCCGTTCCAGGGTCTACAAAGACAATCACGCCGGCCTGATGACGAAAGCGCAGATCGAGGCACTGCGCCTGCGCGAAGGCATCAAGCAAGGCGAGGAGTGGGACCGGCTGTCGGGCTTGCGCATTCCGGTGGCGCAGATCGAGGACTCTTTGGCGCGCGTGCCCTTCAGGCAGAAAGGGCGCCGGCGGCTGCAGGGCGCGCGCATTCCCTCGAACCTTTCCAAGGCTCGAGTGGAAGGGGCAGGTCGCAACGCAAACGGGGTTTGGCCGCGTGCTCGACGAGATCGCCAGAGCTAATGGGCCGTTGGCCGAGCGCATCGTCACCACGTCGCCCGACGTGACGGTCTCCACTAATCTCGGGCCATGGGTCAACCGTCGCGGCCTGTTTTCGCTGGCGAGCCAGGAAGACCTGTTCCGCGAGCGTGGGCTGATGTCGCCACAGCGCTGGGCCTTGAGTCCAAAAGGTCAGCACGTCGAGCTTGGCATAGCCGAAATGAACCTGTTCTTGCTGCTATCGGCTCTGGGCTTGTCGCATTCGCTGTTTGGAGAGCGCCTGCTGCCGGTCGGGACGCTCTATGATCCCTTCATCTGCCGGGGCTCGATGCCTTGAACTATGCCTGCTATCAGGACGCGCGTTTCATTGTGGCTGGCAGCGCCTTCCGGGCTGACGCTGGCGCCCGAGGGAGCGCGCATCAGTCGATCAGTACACCCCTGATCGGCATGGCGCAGGACGGCCTAGCCGCCTTCGAGCCGGCCTACGCCGACGAGTTGAGCGTGATCATGGCGTGGGCTTTCGACTACATTCAGCGCGAGGCGGCCGAGGATGCCGAGCGACGCTGGCATCGCGACGAGAAGGGTGGCTCCGTTTATCTGCGTTTGTCGACGCGGCCTCTCGAGCAGCCGCTGCGGACGATCGCCCCGGATCTGCGGCAAGCGATAATCGATGGGGGCTACTGGTTGCGGCAGCCCGACCCTGCGACTGAGTTAGCGATCGTCTATTGCGGCGCGGTCGCGCCCGAAGCGATCGAGGCCGCCGGGCTTTTGTGCGAGGATCGGCGCGGGGTGGGTGTCCTGGCCGTGACCTCGGCCGATCGCCTGTCGGCGGGTTGGCACGCAGCCCAGCGGGCGCGAGAGCAGGGGGATCGTGGCGTGCGATCGCGCGTTGAGGATCTGCTTTGCGTGCTCTCGCGCGATGCCGCCCTCGTCACCGTGACGGATGGTTACCCCGAGACCCTTTCCTGGCTGGGCGGGGTCTGCGGCCACCGCGTACGGGCGCTCGGTGTCGAACACTTCGGACAATCGGGATCGATCGGTGAGCTTTATGGCCACTACGGGCTCGACGTGAACGCCATCCTTGCCGCGGCCGAGGGGATCAACGGTCGGCCCGTGCGCTACCGCTTCCAATGATGTTGTGTGTCTGGTCTGGAGGCCGACCCATTGTTCGGGTGTGCGTCTCGGCCGCACGCGTGTCTGTGCAGCTAGCCAGGCAGGGGCAAGGCCCTCAGGTCAGGTCCGCCGCCTCCCTTGGGAGAGCTATCGGCAAAGCGTCTGCCAAAGCTCCAAAAGCAGCCGCTGGACCAGATGAGGGGCCCATCGGGCCTTGCCACCCCACCATGAGCCTGAACCTTCCGTGACATTTGGGCGAAACTAGGGCTCGTGCGCGAGCGAGGGGAGTTTTTGGCAGCGATCCCTGCGCTTGCTCCAGTGCGTTTGGCGGCAGGCTCGTCAAGGTCGCGGCAGCAGCCGCTTGTCCTGGAAGACGCGCAGCCACTTGGCAAACATCGCCTCCGTATCCATCACCTCGTGAAAACCAGCCTGCATGAGTTTGATGGTGGAGGAGAACGAGGGCGGCAAGGGTTGCGTGCGCCCAACTCCCATTTGGTAGTCGGCATATTGAAACGACAGGCCGACGAAGGACTTCAGATCCGGGGAGACGAGGTCGTGCGCGTCCTTAATCCGCTTCCAATCGGCCTCGCGCGGGAGAATGTCTGCCTCCAGGCTCAATGGTAGGCGATCGCCCGGCACCATCCCGAGCGCATCGGCGATGGCCGGCCAAATATTCTGCCAACAATAGACATCGCCATTGGCGACGTTGAACGTCTCGTTGCGTGCCGCCGTCGCCTCTGCGGCCCAGGCCAGGCAGCATGCCAGCAGATCGGCATCGACCGCTTGGCCCACCGAGGCGGGCCGCCGGGATAGTGCAGCGGTTGACCGGCCGCCTTAAGGATCGCCGCGTAGGTGCCAAGGGCGGGAATGACGTTCATGGCACTGCCCTGCGAGTAGCCAACGATGAGCACCGGCCGGAAGATCGAGAAGTACCAGCTCTTACCGCGTTGCTTTTCACGCAGGAAAGCCTCCTGGTTCCAATAGAAGTTCGGCACGTCGCGCCGGTCCGAGCGCCCTTCTCGCGCCGGAATTTTCATCGGCTGCACGTGCACGCCATAGGCTTTGGTTCCCTGCAGCAGCGAGACATGCTGAAGATGGCGCGCCGCCTGTTCGAGCGGTTCCATCAGATTGCGCAGCATTCGGTCATTGACCGTGATCTGTTCGCTATTGCGCCAGCCGGCGATGAGACCCGGCCGCTCATAGAGCGCGGCATAAACCACATGGGTCACGTGGCCCAGGGCGCTGAACGCGCGGGCACAGTCCTGCGTGTCGGTGAGGTCGACGGCGAGGAAGCGCGCCCCGAAGGTCGTATCGGGCCGCCGTCGCGACACAGCGATCACTTCGCAGCCGGGCTCGCGGGCAAAATGCTGCATGGCGGCGTAGCCGACCAGGCCCGAGGCGCCGGCGATGAGAACAACCTTGCGCGGCATGCAAACTCCCAACCGACGTGCAGGCTAACCAACCAGGCAAATATTGGTCGATCGCCACGGTGCGCGCAATTGCGCCAAGAGCGCGATGGGCGATGCCGACGCTCGGGCCAATTCCGAGGCGCATCCTCAAGGAGGCCAAGCCGATCATGCCGCCGAGCTTGGTTGCCTGCCCTGGGGCCGGCCGCCCGCGCCGATGCGAGACGATCCGGTGCGGGTGAGGCCCGCTGCGAAGCGCACGAAACTGTGGAGTGATGCAGCCAGATCACTGTTGCGCTTGCCCGTTCCGCCTACAGTCGCCACGGCACGGCCAGATAGGGAACATGCGGGCGGTTCGCAGCAAAAGAATAGGCGAGGAGGTCGCTCAAGGCGCTTTCCTTGGCGTTGAGCGTTCCGTGCGCGGCTTGCAATGGCGCGAACGGCTCGAGGGCGCCGCGGTCAATACAGCCATCGCCATCAGCCAACGCTACGCGTTGCCGGAGCTGCTCGGCCGCGTGCTGGCGGCGCGCGCAATAGGTCTCGAGGAGGTGCCAAACGTGCTCGATCCGAGCATCAAGGCTTTGATGCCGGATCCCAGCACCCTGCGCGACATGGACAAAGCCGCGGCGCGATTGGCAGATGCCATTGCCCGCAAGGAGCAGGTGGCGATCTTTGGCGACTATGATGTCGACGGCGCCTGCTCCTCGGCATTGCTCAAGCGTTTCCTGGCAGCGCACGGGGTCGCGGCGCGCATTTATATTCCAGATCGCATGACCGAGGGCTACGGCCCCAACCGCGAGGCCATCGAGGCCCTCATCAAGGAGGGCGCAGGGTTGATCGTGACGGTCGACTGCGGCACCACCAGCCATGAGCCCTTGCTGGCGGCCCGCGAACAGGGCGTCGACGTCCTGGTCATCGACCACCATCAGGCGGACGAGCGGCTGCCCGAGGTCTCATGCCCTGATCAATGCCAACCGGCAGGATGATCTCTCCGGGTTAGGTCAGCTCTGCGCCGCGGGCGTGACCTTCATGCTGCTGGTCGCCGTCGCGCGCGAGCTGCGCCAACGCGGCGTGCCCGGCGGCGGCGCCAACCTGCTCGGCATGCTCGACCTGGTCGCCCTCGCCACGGTCTGCGATGTGGTGCCGCTGACGGGGCTCAATCGGGCCTACGTCAGCAAGGGCCTGCAGGTCATGCGGCTGCGCGGCAACCTCGGCCTGCGCGCGCTTAGCGATGCGGCCGGATTGGCCGTTGCGCCCACACCCTATCATCTGGGGTTCGTGCTCGGTCCGCGCATCAATGCCGGGGGCGCATTGGCGATGCCGCGCTGGGGCGCGCCTGCTTGCCGGCGTCGACGAGGCGGAAGCCGCGCGCGTGGCGGTGTTGCTGGATAAACTAAACCGGGAACGCAAGGCCATAGAGGCGGCCATGCTCGAGGAGGCGCTCGATGATTGCCGAGCGTCAGATTGAGCACAACCAAGATGTGCCGATGCTGCTGATTGGCAGCGATCGGTTCCACAAGGGGGTGGTTGGCCTGGTCGCTAGCCGGCTTGTGGAGCGCTTCGGGCGACCGGCCTGCGTCATCGCCTGGAATGCCCGCGACGAGGGTACGGGTTCGCTGCGCTCCGTCGCCGGCCTTGATATCGGCGCCACCGTGCGGGAGGCCGTGGCGGCCAAGCTCCTGAGCAAGGGTGGCGGACATGCTATGGCCGCGGGGCTGACCGTGGCCCGGACCAATCTTCGATAAGCTCGCCGCTTTCTTTGAGACAAGCGCTTGCCTCGAGGTGCGCGCGCGGCGCGAGCGGCAGCCGCGCTGTTGGTCGATGGGGCTCTGACGCCAAGTAGCGTGACGGACGACCTGATGGCGCTGATCGACAAGGCTGGTCCGTTCGGCCAGGGCAACCCCAGCCGCGCTTTGCCTTCCGGCGCACCGCGTGAAGTTTGCAAAAGGATCGGGGAGGTGCACGTACGTTGCGCGCTCGAAGCGGGCGACGGCTCACGGCTCGATGCCGTCGCTTTCGCGCTGCGGGCCAACCGTTGGGGAGGCTCTGCTCGATACGGCAGGACTGCCGCTGCACGTGGCCGGCTATTTGCGGCGCGACACCTGGAATGGCCGCAACCGGCGCGAGTTGGTGATCGAGGACGTGGCCGACCCGCGTCGGCAAAAACCAGGGCCTAGTCGCCGGCCACGCCGAAACAGGCCAAGACGCCAACGCGTGGGATCAATCCGGTCCGCGCAGCCTGCGTTTGCCGGTGACGGCACCGCGCGTCGTAAAGCCGAAGAACGGCAAGGGTAGCTACAGTCGCAAAGGGCGGGGGCGGAGCCCAGGACAGACGCCGGGGCGGGCTCGGAATGACTTTACCCCACGCCACGAGCGATATGATTAGGGCAGCTTTCGCGCCAGCGGCGAGCCTCGCCAACTCCATTAGCTATTGATTTTCTGAGATAAAGACCGGCGCGCTCAGATCCGAATGACTGGGGCTATGGTCCGCTCGTGGGCAGACCGCAAGCAAGCTGTGGATCTGGACCTGCTGCGCGTTACAATGGGCGCTCGACCCCCTGGACACGCGCGGAGACAAAGTCATGGCTCAGCCCCAGCCGTTTGAAATTCCTCAGCAGCTTCGTGAAATAGGCCGAGAAGAACGTGGAAACGGCCCGTGCGGCTCACGGGCAGTTCATGGACGCGGTGGCCCAGGCCATGGGCGTGGACCAGCGCCACGCCGGCGAATGCGGTGACCTCCAGCTTCCAGATGGTGCAGGATCGCGCCATCAAGTTTGCCAAACAGAACGCGGAGGCTTGCTTCAATTTGGCAAGCGAGCTGGCCAGCGCCAGGACGTTACCGACGTGATCGGCATCCAGAGCCGCCACGCCCAAACGCAAATGCAGAATTACACGCTGCAGGCCCAGGAACTCGGCCGCCTGATGATGGAGGCAACGCAGAGCATACGCCCCAAGAGCTGACGCGCCCAACTAAAGTTCCGCGCCGACAGTTCACTTGCGCGGCCTGAACGGTGGGGCGCAATTGCAATTGCAGTGCATGCCACCCCATCGGGCGTCAGGCCGGCGCTGATCCTTATGCTCGAAGCCCCTGGCGGGTTATGAGACCCCGTGGATCTTGCGGCAAGGTCGAGGAAGGGGCAGCCTTGAGTCTCCGTCGGCCAGTGCTGGGTTGTGAATTTCTGCTTAGCGGCGGCTTTCTGCGGAGGTCAGCGGCCCTAAAAATATGCAGCAAGGCCATTGCGTTCCGATTGGGTGGCGGAACATTGAGGCAGGGAGGCGTGCAATGGATCGGATCTGGCTGAAGAACTACCCACCCGGTGTGCCGGCCGACATCGATGCCGGGCAATACCTTTCGCTGGCGGCGCTGTTTGAAGAAAGCTTTGACAAGTACCAAGGCAGAGATGCCTACGCTTGCATGGACAAGCGCTTGACCTACGGCGATTTCGATATGCTCTCGCGTGCCCTGGGAGCTTGGTTGCAAAGCAAGGGACTAGCAGCGGGCGAACGTGTTGCCGTCATGCTGCCCAATATCCTGCAGAACCCCGTGTGCATCATCGGCATCCTGCGGGCCGGTTACGTCGTGGTGAACGTCAATCCCTCTACACACCCCGGGAACTCGAGCATCAGCTGCAGGATTCCGGCGCGCGGGCGATCATCGTTTTGGAGAACTTTGCCAGGACGCTGCAGCAGGTCATTGCCGCAAGACGAGCGTCACACACGTGGTAGTCGCCAGCATGGGCGACCTACTGGGCTTCGCCAAAGGCGCGATCGTCAACCTCGTCGTGCGTCGCCTCAAGAAGATGGTGCCGCCCTATAGCCTTCCCGCCGCCACCAAGTTCAACAACGCCATTGCGGCGGGCAAGGGCATGACGCTGAAGAAACCTCACCTCAAGCCCGACGATGTCGCGTTCCTACAGTACACGGGGGCACCACCGGTATCTCTAAGGGTGCAACGCTGCTCCACCGTAACGTCATCGCTAACGTGCTCCAAAACGAGGCCTGGCTGCAGCCCGCCTTGAGTAAGGGCAAGCCGGTCGAGCAGATGGTTATTGTGACCGCGCTGCCGCTTTATCACATCTTTGCACTGACGGTGTGTAGCCTGCTCGGCATGCGCATTGGCAGGATAGTGCCTACTAGTTCCGAACCCGCGCGACATCCCGGGCTTCGTCAAGGAGCTGGCCAAATACCCGTTCAACATGCTGCCCGCTGTGAACACGCTTTACAACGCCCTACTCAACAATCCTGAATTTGCCAAACTCGACTTTAGCACCCTCAAGGCACGCGAATGGCGGTGGCATGGCCGTGCAGCGCGCCGTCGCCGAGCGCTTCTTCAAACTCACCGGATGCCCGGTCGTCGAGGGTTATGGTTTATCCGAGACCGCCCCGACGCTGACCTGCAATCGCGCCGACAACAATGAGTACACCGGCACCATCGGGCTGCCGGTGCCATCGACCTCAATCTCAATTCGTGACGATGACGGCAGGGAGCTGCCCCTGGGCCAGCCGGGAGAGATTGCGCGCGCGGGCCGCAGGTCATGTCCGGCTATTGGCAGCGTCCCGACGAGACGGCGAAGGTGATGACGGCAGACGGCTACTTCAAGACCGGCGACATTGGGGTGATGGATGCCGGCGGCCAGGTTAAGATCGTCGACCGTAAGAAGGACATGGTGCTCGTCTCCGGCTTCAACGTCTTTCCAAATGAAGTTGAGGATGTGGTGGCGAGCCATCCAGGCGTGCTCGAATGCGCGGTGGTCGGAGTGCCGGACGCGGCGAGCGGCGAGGCCGTAGTGCTGTTCGTTGCCAGAAAAGACCCAGCGCTCACCGAACAGGCATTGATGAAATTCTGCAGCGAACAGCTTACGGGCTACAAAAGCCCAAATACATTATCTTCCAGCAAGAACTGCCCAAGACCAACGTGGGCAAGGTCTTGCGTCGGGAGCTACGCGAGGTGGCTTTGAAAGCGACGCGGAGTGCGGCGTAACGCGCGGCCTCATTTCCCGTCGAGGCGACCGAGCTTGACCTGGGCGCCCGCATCGCCAAGGGCCACGGCTCGCTCATACCACCGCTTCGCTTCGGCGACGTCGGGCATCAAACCCTGAACGTTCAGGCGCCGAAGCTCGTTGGGGTCGTAGGTTTTCGGCCAGCCTTAGGGCCGCGCGTGCCATCCCGGCTTGAGCAGCCCGTAGATGAGTATTGGCGCGCGACCACCACATTGCCGTCGACCAAATGCCGATCTCCCTGAGCAACAAGATGGTCCAGCCGATCCTGGATAGGGACGGGGTTGGCTCCTTGAGTGGGATGGGTTGGTCCAAGGCGGTGACCGTGCGGGCGGCTTCAGCGGTGCCCGGCGGTGGCGCGCCACGCTCGTTGGCCAACTTGGTCGCCTCGGCTACCCGGCGCGACTCCTCGGCGAGCGGCGCCTCTTCGCGCGCTTGGCCTCGGCCAGCTTGCGCGCCTCCTCGGCTTTTGGTTTCCTCAGCGAGCCTTGCTTCCTCGAGCGCTTGGCCTCGGCCAGCTTGCGCGCCTCCTCGGCCTTTCTGGCTTCTTCGGCGAGCTTTGCGTCCTCGGCGCGCTCGGCCTCGGCCAGCTTGCGCGCTTCCTCGGCCTTTCTGGTTTCCTCGGCGAGCCTTGCGTCCTCGGCGCGCGGCCTCGGCCAGCTTGCGCGCTTCCTCGGCCTTTCTGGTTTCCTCGGCGAGCCTTGCGTCTCTCGGCGCGCTTGGCCTCGGCCAGCTTGCGCGTCTCGGCCTTTTGGTTTCCTCAGCGAGCCTTGCGTCCTCGGCGCGCTTTAGCCTCGGCCAGCTTGCGCGCCTCCTCGGCCTTTCTGGTTTCCTCGGCGAGCCCTGCGTCCTCGGCGCGCTTGGCCTCGGCCAGCTTGCGCGCTTCCTCGGCCTTTTGGTTTCTTCGGCGAGCCTTGCGTCCTCGGCGCGCTTGGCCTCGGCCAGCTGCGCGCTTCCTCGGCCTTTTTGGTTTCCTCGGCGAGCCTTGGCGTCCCTCGACGCGCTTGGCCTCGGCCAGCTTGCGCGCTTCCTCGGCGCTTTTTGGTTTCCTCGGCGCGCTTGGCGCTCAGCCAGCTTGCGCTCTTTCGGCCACTTTGAGGTTTCCTCGGCGAGCCTGCGTCCTCGGCGCGCTTGGCCTCGCGCCACCTTGCGCGCTTCCTCGGCTTTTGGTTTCCTCGGCGAGCCTTGCGTCCTCAGCGCGCTTGGCCTCGGCCAGCTTGCGCGCTTCCTCGGCCTTTTGGCTTCTTCGGCGAGCTTTAGCGTCCTCGGCGCGCTTGGCCTCGGCCACTTGCGCGCTTCCTCGGCCTTTTAGCTTCTTCCGGCGAGCGCTTGCCTCCTCGGCGCGCTTGGCCTCGGCCAGGCTTGCGCGCTTCCTCGGCCTTTTGGCTTCTTCGGCGAGCCTTGCTTCCTCGGCGCGCTTGGCCTCGGCCAGCTTGCGCGCTTCCTCGCCCTTTTTGCCTCGGCGAGCCTCGTCCTCGGCGCGCTGTACTCGACAACGCGGCGCTCTTCTTCGGCCTTGCGGGCCTCGATAGCCAGCTTGCGCGCCTCGGCTTTTTGGCTTCTTCGGCGAGCCGTGCCTCTTCGGCGCGCTTGGCCTCGGCAATGGCGGCGCTCCTCTTCGCCCTTGCGGGCTTCGGTAAGCTTGCGTGCCTGCTCGGCTTTTTGGTCTCCTCGGCGAGGCGCGCTTCCTCGGCGCGCTTGCCTTCGGCGATCTGGCGCTCCTCTTCGCCCTTGCGGACCTCGGCCAGCTTGCGCGTCCCCGACCTGACCAACGCTTGCATTCTCGGCGGACCCGGGGGCTGCATCGACGATTAGAGCGGAGCGGGCCGACGCGAGACCACCGTGTACTTGTCGCTGTTGTGCGTTAGCAGGATGACGAGATCGGATCGGCCCTGATGTCGACAGGAACCTCGACCTTGAGGCCGGCTATCGCGGCCAACGGAACCTTCCAGGTCCTGCGCACGACGGCGCGTCCGGCAGAGAATGTGATATCCGCCGGCAGTCCCGAGATGAGCACTACGCTTGCTGCCGGAGCGCTCTCAGCGCTCCTCCACCCTTACCGCGAACTCAGCTTCCGCATGGAGACAGCGCCTGGAGCGAAGGTGGGATGACAATGGCCGGCTTGCCTCCGGCCAGAGCGCTCGCGCCAACAAAGAGCAAACAGGACCGCGAGGGCGGCACCGCAAATGCAAGCCACGCGCGCTGGCGCGCATAAGCGCACGGGACGCAAACGTAAGCGCTGCGCGCCGCAACGATGAGCTGTGTGCCTGTGTGCCATCGGCTATTTGCCAATCGATCTATCGACGGGTTCCAGAAGGCTGGGGTTGTGAACGCAAAAAGCGCTGCAGCAACCTCGTCTGTTCGGCGTCGTTGCCTGGCGCCAGGCGTGCGATCGCTTCTTTCAACTTGGCCGCATTGTCGGCGTGAAAACCGTGCCGTGCGGCTGCCGCGCAACGAGCTTGTCCTGCATCGCCCCGAAGCGCTGCCAGCCAGGGACGGTGGCCGCAAGGTTCAAGCCGTCGCCATTTGGGATGGAAGCCAGGCTCTGATTGTAGTCTGGGCAGACGCTCAAACAGGTGAGTCGATAAAAGCGCACCACGCGGCGGTGACGGTCGCTTTGCAAAGAGCCAACTGTAGACGGCGAGCACTGCCGGCACGCTCGATCGTTTGCACAATCTGGCCTTGCGGAATGGGTCCGGATAATCCGAGGGCTCAAGCTGGGCCGGCAGATAGTACTCCTCGAGCTTCTCGGTCAGTGGGACAGGCAGAAACTTAAAGCCTTCCGGCCACTTGCGGCGCACGAAGGGTTCGACCGGCTTGGAAGTCACGAAAACGATCGCGGCATATTTGTCGCTCCTGGCCATCTCCGCCAGCGCCGAGGGATGCGGATCAAAGCGCGCATCCACTTTGATGCCGAGCCGATCGAAAATCAGTGGATCCGAGTAGGCGGCAGCCGTGCCGCGCGTATTGAAGTTGACCGGCTTGCCCGCGAGATCCTCCAAACTCTTGATTTCCGACGCACGAAAACGTGCAGTTCGGATGGGAAAAGATGCATCAGATAATTAATGCGCTTGTCGATTTGCCCGATTTTCTCGTCGTTCTTGAAGTGCTCGAGGACATCGCCGTAGATGATCGCCAGCGTCGACACCCTTGAGATACAAGAGGTCATGCACGTTCTCGAACGGCCCGCGCGTTACGATCGGGAGAACCCGCATATTGGTGCCATCGTCGACCACACGGGGCAAAGTTCGACGGCAAACCGCAGCGGAGCCCCTTCAGGAAGACCGCCGCCAATCCGATCGTGGCTTCGTTGGTCTTGCCGAGCATGTCGCGCTCGTAAGTATTGCGCTTGGCAGAGGATTGCTGCCGCGGCTTGGCTAAAGGCCGAAGCCAGACAAAGCGCGGCCAGGAGAACAGCAGTTAGGCAACGCATGGTTTTCGCACCCCGATCCTTTCGAAATTTGGCAGCACCGCTCAGTCCTGAGTGTGACCAGACCCGCAAAACGCTCTCGACGAGGCCAAGCCCAAAATACGCGCATTGCCCGCCAGGAGAAAGCTTAGGCGCAAAAATCGAGTTACCCGCCAAAAAACGCCGTGCGCCTTCGACGGGCTCGCTTCGTGCCGCCCACCTCCGCGGCCACGGAGGTGAGGGCTCCCTTTGCGACGGGCTCCGCCTCAACTTGGACCCAGATTGGCGCCATCGATGCAGCCCCGGTCAACTGACCAAAGGGAAGTGCACAGACCGCACCGGCGCGGCGTGGGCCTATGGTAGCCGCAAAGGCCAGAGTCTTTGACATAACTTTTGTATTTCCAACAATCGGGTCGCGTCGAGCGACCTTGGTCAGGCAATTATTCCGGCCCTTACGTCCGGTTGTCTATTGCCCCGGCCGACCTTATGCTAGACGGCCAAATAAGCCCGCCTGTGGCCCCGACCGCAGGACGCTTTGGCTGTGGGATTGAGTGAGGCGATGTCGATACAGTCAGGTTCGAAGCTTAAGAACGCGCGCCCTGGCGCGAGCATTTCAGCATCGCCGATAGCTCCGGCTTCGACGGTCAACGAGATCAGCCTGCTCGAGCGGGTGTCGATCCTGGCCAGTATCCTCTTGTCGCTCAAGCAGTCGGTCGGAAGCACGGCGGCCGCCGGAGGTCATCGCGGCGGAGGCCGCCGGCAGGATGGGCCAAGCAGCGAAACCGGCGCAGCTGGAGAGGTGGTCATCGGCCCGCCGCAGGCCATTGAGATCGCGCGCCTGCCTGAATGGCTGAGCACTGACAGCCCTCGCCCGCGCAGAGCGCAAATCCCGCAGGGTTCACCGAGCACCGTCTGGCGGCGGAGGCAGGTGCCGATCCGATTGCGCTCACTCGCACCGCCAGCCGATGCCTTGCTGAAGCCGATCGCGCGCCATGGCCTCGACGTCCCGTCGGTGCTCAAGATCGACGTCGATCGATGACAAGGCCGGCTCGGCGCCCCTGTCCCTGGAAAAGCTGGTGGTGGCAACGCCGGTGAGCGATGTCGTCGTCAGCCCGATCCCGGCGACCACCTTCGTGTTCACGGGCACGACCCGGGCTTGGCAATTCTCGATACCTTTATTGGCACCGGGCGGGGCAACACGATTGACTCTCCCCAGCTTACGGACTTGGCCCTCGCGGCCAAGTCGCAGTCAAGGTAGGGCGGAAGATGCCATCAAGCAGGATACTTCGGCGCCGAGTGGGATCTTTGTAAACCTGGCGGCCAGGATCAGACGATCGAAACCGCAAATGGTCCGGTGACCGTGCAAGCCTGGCTTCTCGATGGCGATGGCAAGGCCTCGACGCCGTTGGCCCATCTTCGAGAACATCGACAATGTCGTGGCGACCATTGGCAACGACGTCATCAAAGGCAACGCCAACGCCAACACGTTCACCTATACGGCGGCCGACGGTACCCATGACGGGCAAGCGCCAGCTATGGTTTCGACCTCTACTATGGCGGGCCGAGCGACGCGGCCGGCGACCTAGGGGATACTGTCATTTCAGCAGACCTCGGTACGCAGGCCAGCGCCGCGGCGGCGCCGCCGGGCACCGCGACAATCTTGTTGCCCCACGATGCCAAGGGCATCACCGTCGATCTGGCGCAATCGGTGACGATTACAACCATCGAGCCCATGACCGGCGAGGCCGCGACCGTCACAGGCTCGCTGGTGTCCACCGATCGGTGGCGCCGAGACAGACTCGCCCGCTAGCTTGCTGGCCTGGAGCGCCACGCCCCAGGGTGGTGAGGCACACGCTACCATCGAGGACATCATCGGCAGCGGCGGCAGCGATGTCGTTCGCGGCGATGCTGCAGACACCGGGCACGCCATTGGCGGCGGGGAAAATGGTGTCAGCGTCTTCAGTGGCCGTGGCGGCAACGATACCGTTGATTTCAGCCACGTGACGCCAGCGGCTGCCGCGGGGGCCGAGGTCGCCCCGGTCGCTGACGTCGTGCCCAACGGCATCCGCGTCAATCTCGCGTCCAGCGAACATGGCGCCGACAGTTCGGTTGGCGAGGTCACCGTGCAGGCCCAGGACGATTGGGGCCGACGGCGCCCTCGATACCGCGCTTGCGCATCTCGAGCAGTGCCGCCGAAACCGTTGTCGGTACGGTTGGCAGCGACGTTCTGGTCGGCAATGGCGAGGCCAACACATTCGTCTATACCGCTGCCGACGATGCCAGCATCGATGCATCCGGGCATATCTCGACTGGACCGGCCGCGAGGTTACGGTTTCGACATCTACCATGGTGGTGATCCGGCGAGCGGCGCGCACCGACGGGCATGCACACCGCCGACTTCAGCGCCCTCGGGGTCGCAGGAAGCGCGTGGCGGCGGCGCTGGCGGAAGGGGAGGACTCCGTTCTCTTGCCGCACGATGCCACCGCATCACGGTCGATTCTCGGTCAGGCCGTCACTGTCACCACGGTCTGATCCGGGAGACGGGCAACCTGACAACCAGAGACCGGCTCCTTGCGACAACCGTCGGCGGCAGCGAACACACCGACCTCGCATTGCTGGCCTGACGGCGTCGGAAGATGGCGGCGAGGCGCATTCGACGATCGAGGCCATCGTTACCTCCGGTGCGCCGATGCCATTTGGGGTGACGATGCCGACAATACCGTCGTCGTGAGCGGCGATGGCGCGAACGGTCCGGTCTATTTCGATGGTCGCGGTTCAAACGACACCATCGATTTTAGCCCGGCTGGAGTTAGCCGGACGCAAATTCCGGTATCGAGGTCCATCTCAATCAGACCACCGACGCCGTGATCGATGCAACAGGTGACACGTCAGTCCGATGTCACTCAGGTTTCCTTGCTGAGCGGACAAGGCGGTAGCACCGATGACGTCACGCCGATCGCACAGGTCCGGAATGTCGAAAACGTCGTCGGGTCGAGCGGCAACGACATCATCGAAGGTGACCGCAACGACAACGTCATGACCGGCGGAAATGGTTCCGATACCTTCGTCTTTAGCGGACGTGCGTGGTCTGATGGTCCGAGGCGTCACTGACATCGGGCACTGACATCATCCGCGATTTCCGGAACGGTGGCATCGATGATGACGACCATTTGGCGTTCGATTCCAGGATCTTCACTTCCCACGATGGCAGCAGCCTCGATTGGCCAGCAGCTGCTCAACAACAATCAGATCCGCGGTGACGACGAGAGGCACGATCATCTGGATCGACGAGCACAATTCGATCACATTGCAAAACTACGACCTCGACGTTATTCCGGTCACGGTCTGGGCTTGGGCGCCTATTCGTCCTGGATCGTTTTTGTGTGATGCGCGGGGCCGATAAGCCCGGCGCTCGCCTGCGCGCTCGGCCCCAGCGCGCCTGGCCTCTACCCGGACAGCTTACCCGTCGCAGGCCTGAGTCTCCGACCCCTCAGGCGGGCACAAACTCTAAGGTGCCGCACCAGCACGGGCCGTCGCTCGGGGCTGTTAAGCGTCGTCGTCCAGCCGGAAAGGCTTTTCAGGCATGCTGATCAATCGCGCCGCAGCGGCAATCTTTATTACGATCTGGTGGGGCCACAGGACGCGTCGGTCGTCTGTTTTACCCACTCGTTGGCATCCGACGGCGGCATGTGGGCCGAGCAGTTGCCGCCCTTGGCTGGCCGCCGGCTATCGCGTCTTGCGCCTCGACATGCGCGGCCACGGCGGCCAGCGATCCGGTCGCAGGCGACTATACGATGACCAAGCAATACGTAACTGGTCGAAGTACATACC
>ERZ1370068.9455-contig-8232_pt1 | contig 36206 bp, 56 predicted proteins | sample MGYA00561227_ERZ1370068 | MGnify/ENA primary metagenome ERZ1370068 (study PRJEB38410, sample SAMEA6850437) | metagenome | study: Metagenomic assessment of the ecological functions of the soil: analysis of the soil microbiota associated with the... | reverse complement strand
TTGGGCCTCGACCTCTACCTTGGTGAGCGGCTGCGCCGGAAGCTGCAGCACGACCGCCGTCTGGCCGTCGCACAGGTCGGTCAGGAGCACGACCGTCCCATCCGGAAACTCGAGCGCATCGTGATGCGCTCGCAGCAGATCGCGGTTGATCTGGCGGAATACCGCCGTCTTGGAGCGGGCCTTCTGGACCTCCGCACGAGGAGAGCTCAAGGATGCGAAGGCAATCTCCCCGGAGAACGCCAAGCTCCGTTCCAGGGAGAATGCAGACCGCAGTCGTTGGATCCTCGGGTGCGGCAAAGCCCCGTGTGCCGGTCCCGAAGTTTCGCGTCGTCAGCTTATCGCCGACTTGTGCGGCGCGCGACCGCACATGTTGCAGGCTGTAGTCGCACATGTTGAAGAACTCCTATGTCGCCCCCCAACGCCCCAACTTTCTCAAGCAAAGATGGTGCCAGTGTGTTCAATTCCAGCCAGCCAGGTAATGGTTCCAGACTTGACCGGACGTCATCCGCCTGCAATCGAGGATTGATGAACGGGGAGGACAAAATGCCCTACGACCCCAGCTACGATCAGAGCAACATCTTCGCCAAGATCCTGCGCGGCGAGATTCGCTGCCACAAGGTCTACGAGGACGCCAAGGCGCTCGCCTTCCTCGACATCATGCCGCGCGCGCCCGGCCACACCCTGGTGATCCCGAAAGCAGCCGCGCGCAACATTCTCGACGTCGACCCCGGTGACTTCGCCCACGTGATGACGGTGTCCCAGCGTATCGCCAAGATCAGCGTTAATCGTGTTCGGCGCCGACGGCGTGACGCTGCAACAGTTCAGCGAGCCCGCCGGCGGACAAGTGGTGTTTCATCTCCACGTCCACGTGATTCCGCGCAAGGACGGCATCGCGCTCAAGCCACCGGCGAGCGTCAAGGAAGCCCCAGAGGTGCTCAAGGATCAGGCGGCAAAGCTCGCCGCGGCGCTTGGCCTAGCTTCGTCATGAACCGGAAGGACCGACGCGCGGCCGGCAAGCGTGGCGGCGGCCCCTTCGCTCCGTCATCGGGTCCCGGCGCGCTTGCCGGCAATCTGTTCGCCGCTGCCGTCCAGCACTTTCAGGCGCGGCGGCTCGACGAGGCCGAGCGGACCTGCCGCGACGTGCTCACCTTCGATCGCAATCATGCGCATGCGCTGCACCTGCTTGGCCTGATCGCGCACCAATCGGGCCGCCTCGACGCCGCGCTCGATTTCATCGGCCGCGCGCTGCGCGCTCGATCGCCGCAATGCGGATTGCGAGTTCAACATGGCGCAGGTGCTGCGCGCGCTCGGGCGCACCGAGGAGGCGATCACGCACCTGACGCGGGCCACCGAGCTGCGCCGCGACTACGCGGCCGCTCATCTCGCGCTCGCCGACATTCACTCTGCAGCAGGGCCGCTTCGCCGAGGCAGCGCCGCGCTATCAGCGCGCGCTCGCCGCTGCAGAACGCAGCGGCCGAGACCTACAGCAATTTCGGCGTCGCACTCGCCGGCCTCGGACACTGGGACGAGGCCGTGGCGCAGTATCGCCGTGCGCTGGCGCTGGCTGGAACTCGCCGACGTCTGGCGCCCGTCGCAATCTCGGCCGCTTCACCTGCTGGCGCAGGGCAGCGTCACCGAAGCTCGCCTCATCCGGCGCGGTTTGACGATGCAGGACACGCATTCGCGCCGCAGTCGTGGCGGGCAATTATCGTCTGGTTGATTGCGCGCTCTACGTCACGCTCGAGCCCTGCGCGATGTGCGCGGGCGCGATTCTCCACGCGCGCATCGCACGCGTCGTCTATGGCGCGCGCGATCCCGAAGACGGGCGCGTGCGGCTCAGTCGTCGACCTGTTCGCGAATCCGCGGCTCAATCATCACGCGATCGTCACAGGCGGCGTGCGCGCCGACGAATGCGGTATGCTGCTGTCCGATTTTTTCGCGCATCGCCGTCAAGAACGTAATCGTTCCGCGTGCCCGACCGCACCTTGCAATTCGGCTTCTACGCGCCCGCGGGCTTCGCGACCGAGCCGGCGGCGATCGATCGCGCCGTTGCGCGGCTCGTGCGCCCTCGGATCATACGGTCGTCGTCGATCGCGACGGCAAGAAGCCGCGAGCAACGCTTCTCGGCGTCCGACGAAGAGCGACTGGCGTCGGTCGCTACGGATGGCGGCGGCGGACCTCGACGTCGTGGTCGCGGTTCGCGGCGGCTACGGATGGACCCGCCTGCTGGACCGGATCGATTACGCCGCTCTCGCGGCACGCCAGCAGCGCTGGCTCGGCCATTCCGATTTCACCGCGTTCCAGTTAGCCGCGCTGGCGCGCGCCGGCATGATCACGTTCGCCGGACCGATGGCGGCCTACGATTTCGGTGCCGAGCAACCGTCCGCTTTCACGTTCGAGCAATGCTTCGGCGTCCTCGATCACGCCGCTTGGGAAATCGGTGCCCGCTCGAGGGCCCATCGCCGATGGTGGCGAGCGGGACGCTGTGGGGCGGCAATCTGTCGATGGTCGCTCATCTCACGTCGGCACGCCGTACCTGCCGCGACGTCGAGGGCGGCGTGCTCGTTCGTCGAGGACGTCGGCGAGCATCCGTATCGCGTCGAGCGTTTGCTCTATCAGCTGCTGCACGCGGGCGTGCTCGAGCGACAGCGCGCCGTGATGCTCGGGCGCGTTTCACCGAGTATCAGCTCGAACGCGAACGACGAGGGCTACGATCTCGCCGCCGCGATCGCGCACCTGCGCGAGCGCGCCAGGTGCCGATCTACACCGGCCTGCCGTTCGGCCACGTGCGCGACAAACTCACGCTCCCCGTCGGCGGGCGTTGCCTGCTCGAAGCGCGCGACGGCATGGCGCGACGCACGCTGTCGCACTACGGCAGTTAAGGCGTGAGCAGTTCGACGTGCGCGTCACCGATTGGGCTGCCGCCGAGGACGCGCTTGCGTGCGGTGCGCCGCGCGGTGTTCATCGTCGAGCAGGGCGTGCCCGGAGACCTGGAATGGGACGATGTCGATCCTCAGTCCGTGCACGCTCTCGCCGTAGATTGCGCGCGCGAGCCCGATCGGCTGCGGCAGGCTGCTGCCGCGACGGCCATATCGGCCGTATGGCGGTGCTGGCGGACTGGCGCGGCCGCGGCGTCGGCGCAGCGCTGCTGCTGCGGCCTCGTCGAACTTGCGCGCGAGGCCGGGCACGCGACGTGCAATCCTCAATGCGCAGATGCAGCGCGATGCCGTTCTATGCGCGCCACGGATTCGCCGCGACCGGCGAGGCTTTCGAGGAGGCCGGGATCCTGCACCAGATCATGGACCGCCCGCTTCGTTGATCGCGAAACGGTGCACGACCTCTTCCCGCCGGCGCGCCATCCGCGTCGAACGCGCGCTCGACCAGATGCGCGGCGCCCGTCGCGAACGATCGTCCAGCACGGTCGAGCAGCGCGTGCCATAACGCGGGCTGACGATGAACGGCGATGACAGCAGCCGTTCGTAATCGACGCGACTACGCCAGTCGAAGGCAGCATCGCGTCGGGAGGACGACGGCGCGATCGGCGAGCAGATCGAACAGCGACGAGGATGTCGTCGCTGCCATCCGCCGCCCATGCACGACATGCCGGCTTTCGTGCGCTCCAGCTTGGGCCATTGAGTGTCGAGACGGGCATTCGATACTCCGTGCACGCCGGCAGAAAGCGGGTGCACGCCGGCGACGCGGTTCGAACCCCAGGCCGCGAGTGCGCATGTTGCCGCCAAGTAGATTGAATCCGTTGTAGCGCGCGCGGCATCCCCGAGGACGTCGACAAGCGCCACCTCGACCGAGCGACTGTCGCGCAAGAATCAGCAGGCACTAGCGCCCGCGCGATGGTGCGCTGGCATCGTGCCGGCCAGGTTCGCGCACGTTGGTGACAAACGCCCAGCAGCCGCGGCGCGTGACGCCCGAGCCAGCGTGCCGCCGGCCTCGAGGTCGCGTCCGGCGAGCAGGCGCCTCGTTGGGCAACGTCTTCCACCAGTCGGCCGGTGCCGCGGGCGCGCGCATGATATTCGTCGCGATTGGCGGCGACGACGAGCGCGTAGCGCGGGTGCGCATCGAGCGCGACGACGGCGAGGCACATAGAGAGCCTCTGATTAGGCCCTACGCGGGCGCGACGGCTCGGTCGGTGCGATCGAGTACGGAAGCGCAACCGGGCGCAAGCGACGGGCCGTCGGGCGCGGCGAGCGACACGACGCCGGAATCGGCCGCAGCGATCTGGACGACAGCGAGAAGCGCGGCACCGCCCTCGGGCGCTTGCGCTGCGTTGATGACCGTCCCGCACGGCTGGTCACCGAAGGCAGGGGCTGAAACAAGCGCGTTCCCGTGGGAGGGGCGCGGCGATGGGTCGAGATGAAATGCGTGCGAGGCGCTCTTTGAGGCGCCCTAGGTATCGCGTCCGAGCGACGATTTCCTGTCCTGGATAACAGCCTTTCTGGAAGCTGATCCCGTCAAGCGCATCCCAGTTCAGCATTTGCGGCACGAACCGGTCGGAGGTCGCTGCAGTGATGAGCGGCACGCCGGCGCGTATCCGACATCCACCGCCAGAGCGCCGCGTCGCCGGCGACGACCCGCGTGCCGAGTGCGCGTCGAATGTCGCCTTCGGCCTCGGCCATCGCGACAATGAGAAACCGATCGTCGGGCAACCGGATCAGCCGCGCTGTGCCGCCGGCGATCGTGACGACGCTGTTCCGACCCGGCGTCGAGCCAAAGGCTTCGGCGACCACTTCCGGGGCGATGCGGCCCCGCCACGCCCAGCACCGCATGCGCCGCGGTCGCATCGGCGACGTCGACCTCCGATCGCAACACGAACATCGAAAGTCGTTTCGCGATCGCCGTTGCCAAATCGGCTGCGAGCAGCGCACCGTAGAGCATGACCGGTCGCGATATCCGGATCGCGCGCCACAGCCGCAGGCTCGCGAGCATCCGCCCGGCGGGAGTTGTAGCTCGATCGCTGGCTCGCGGAGCGGTGGCAAGTGCGCCGACGTCGTTCGACAACTGCCCGCGCAGGAACGCTTGCGCGTCGGGGCCGTCGAACCACCAGGACGCCCAAGTCTCCGGACAGGACACAGATCACCGTGAGGCCGGGAACGGCAGAGTGAGGGACGGGGCGGGTCGCAGGTTCGATCATGGGGCGATGGGCGTCCTCACCGGCACCTATTCGAGGGGCGGCGGAGATGAAGCGTGTTAGAATAACAAGTTAGCTCGAGCACGCGCGCAGCAACCGGTCGGTTTCATGTCGACTTGCCGCTGCGGCGCGTTGTCGGCGCCCTCCATTTCGGTCAGATGGCGTCGCAAAGCGTCCGATGCAAGCGGCGCGGATCGAGACGACCGAGCAACGTATCACCAATACGCACACCTGCGTTCTCAGGGTGCCCGTGCCGGAACCGCAAAGCACGGGCCGCAACGCGCCGGTGGAGGCTCAACCCTGATAAGGAGTGTAGGAATGTCGGTCACGATGCGTCAAATGCTGGAAGCCGGAGTCCACTTCGGCCACCAGACCCGCTACTGGAATCCGAAGATGGCCGATTACATCTTCGGCCAGCGCAACAAGATTCACATCGTCAACCTCGAAAAGACGCTGGCGATGTACAACGACGCGATGAAGTACGTGCGTCAGCTCGCCAGCAATCGCGGCACCGTCCTGTTCGTCGGCACCAAGCGCCAGGCGCGCGAGATCATCGCCGAGGAAGCGCAGCGCTGCGGCATGCCGTTCGTCGACCACCGCTGGCTCGGCGGCATGCTGTCCAACTTCAAGACGGTCAAGGCAGTCGATCAAGCGGCTGAAGGACCTGGAGACGATGGCGGCGCGACGGCACGCTCGAGCGGATGACCAAGCGCGAGGCACTGTCGCTACAAGCGCGAAATGGACAAGCTCACAAGAGCCTCGGCGGCATCAAGGACATGGACGCGCTGCCGGACGCGATTTTCGTCATCGACGTCGGCTATCACAAGATCGCCGTCACCGAAGCGAAGAAGCTCGGCATTCCGATCGTCGCCGTGGTCGACACCAACCACAACCCGGACGGCATCGCGTACGTGATTCCGGGCAACGACGATTCGAGCCGCGCGATCCGGCTGTACGCGCGCGGCGCCGCCGACGCGGTGCTCGAGGGCAAGAGCCAATCGGTGATCAGGAGATCGTCCAGGGCGGGCGACGAATTCGTCGAAGTCGCGGAAGACGCGTCCGCCTGACGGGAATCGAGACGTCAGTGATCAGGGGCTTCGATGGCCCCCTTGTTGCCATAACGCAGACGCGTCAGCGCGCCTGGCCAACGATCGGAGCAGAAGACATGGCGGACATTTCCGCAAGCATGGTGATGGACCTGCGCCAGCGCACCGGGCTCGGCATGATGGAATGCAAGAAGGCGCTGACCGAAGCCGACGGCGACCTCGGCAAGGCCGAGGAGCTGCTGCGGATCAAGAGCGGAGCGAAGGCGAGCAAGGCGGCCGACCGCATCGCCGCCGAGGGCGTGATCGGACTCTACGTCGCGCACGACGCGAAGGTCGCGGCGATCGTCGAAGTCAATTGCGAAACCGATTTCGTCGCGCAGAACGACGACTTCAAGGCGTTCGCCGCCGAGGTCGCGCAGCATCGTCGCGCGAGCAGAATCCTGCGGACTGTCGCGCGCTGTCGGCGCATGGCGCTCGCGTCGGGTGACACCGTCGAAGCGCGGCGCGTGGCGCTCGTGCAGAAGATCGGCGAGAACATTTCGATCCGGCGCTTTGCGCGCCGCGAGGCGCAAGGGCGGATCGCGTCGTACGTTCACGGCGCGCGGATTGGCGTGCTGGTCGACGTGACCGGGGGCAACGACGTGCTCGGCAAGGAAATCGCGATGCATGTCGCCTGGAGCGAAGCCGATGGCATTGCGCAAGGAGCACGTGCCGGCGGAGGCGATCGAGAAGGAGCGCGCGATCGCGACGGCGCGCGCCGCGGAATCCGGCAAGCCGGCGAACATCGTCGAGAAGATGATCGAGGGCGGCGTCGCCAAGTTCCTGGCCGAGGTCACGCTGCTCGCGCAGCCGTTCGTCAAGGGCGACGGCAAGCAGACGGTGGAGCAATTTGCCAAGTCGCAGGGCGCCACGATCCACGATTACGTGCTGTTCGTCGTCGGCGAAGGCATCGAGAAGAAGAAGGACGATTTCGCGCGCGAGGTCGCGGCGATGACGAAGCCAAAGCCGCCGCTCGCGCGCCGCGGCGAGGGCGTAACACCGGTCAACACACCGAGGAGGCCTCGATGAACGCGCCAACGACCGTTCCCCTTGCCGCCGGTCTCGCCGGCTCCGGGGCCACTGCACCCGCCTACCGCCGCGTGCTGCTCAAGCTGTCGGGCGAAGCGCTTGATGGGGGATGAATCCTACGGCATCAAGCGCGAGACGATCGACCGCATCGTTGCCGAAATCGGCGAAGTGGTGCGGTTGGGCGTACAGATCGCGGTCGTCATCGGCGGCGGCAACATCTTCCGCGGCGTCGCGCCCGGCGCGGCCGGGATGGACCGCGCGACCGCCGACTACATGGGCATGCTCGCAACGCTGATGAACGCGTTGGCGCTGCAGGACGCGCTGCGCCGCGCCGGCGTCGAGTCGCGCGTGCAATCGGCGCTGCGGATCGACCAGGTCGCCGAGCCATATATTCGCGGGCGCGCGCTTCGCCATCTGGAAGAGCATCGTGTCGTCATCTTCGCCGCAGGCACCGGCAATCCGTTCTTCACGACCGACACCGCGGCCGCGCTGCGCGGGCGCGAGATGGGGGTCGACATCGTGCTGAAGGCGACCAAGGTCGACGGCGTCTATACGGCCGACCCGATGAAGGACCGCCAGCGCCAAGCGGTATTCGACGCTGACGTTCGACGAGGCGATCGTCAAGAATCTCAAGGTGATGGACGCGACGGCGCTTGCGCTGTGCCGCGACCAGAACATGCTGGTGAAGGTATTCTCGATCTTCATTCCGGGCGCGCTCAAGCGGGTCGTGCTGGGCGAGGACGAGGGCACGCTCGTGCATTGTTGATTTGCGCCCAGATGGGAGAGACGATGATCAGCGACGTCAAGAAATCCGCCGAGCAGAAAATGCAGAAGTCGGTCGAGACGTTGAAGCACGACCTTGCCAAGGTCCGCACCGGCCGGGCGCACACCGGCCTGCTCGACCACATCCAAGTCGACTACTACGGCACGATGATGCCGATCAATCAGGTGGCGAACGTCACGCTTGCCGACCCGCGGACAATCGGCGTGCAGCCGTTCGAGAAGAAGATGATCCCGGTCGTCGAGAAGGCGATCCGCGATGCGGACCTCGGGCTCAATCCGGCCACCTCCGGCGAAATGATCCGCGTTCCGATGCCGGCGCTCACCGAAGAGCGGCGCAAGAGCTCACCAAGGTCGTCCATAAGGAGGCGGAAGCGGCGAAGATCGCGATCCGCAACGTCCGCCGCGACGCCAACGAGCATTTGAAGAAAATGCTGAAGGACAAGGAGTGCGCGGAAGACGACGAGCGCCACGCGCAGAGCGACGTGCAAAAGCTGACCGACCGGTACATCGCCGAGATCGACAAAATCCTTCACGTCGAAGGAAGCCGACCTGATGGCGATCTGACGCTGTCGCCGGGCCTTATCACTGCATCGTGCCACCCAATCCTCCCGTGCGGTCGAGGTTCACGAGTTCGACGCGTGACGTGCCGGTCGCGTCATCGTCGCCGCGCCATGTCGCGATCATCATGGATGGCAACGGGCGCTGGGCGCGGGCGCGCCATTTGCCGCGTGTCGCCGGCCACCGCAAAGCGCGTCGAAGCGGTGCGCGGCACGGTCCGCGGCGCGATCGAGCGTGGCATCGAATATCTGACGCTGTTCGCGTTCTCGAGCGAGAATTGGCGTCGCCCGGCCGACGAGGTCTCGATCCTGATGGACTTGTTCGTCCTGGCGCTCGAACAGGAAGTCGCCAAGCTGCATTCGAACGGCATCCGGTTCAGGGCGATCGGTGATACGTCGCGCTTCAAACCGCGCATCCGCGAGCTGATTGCCGCCGGCGAGGCGCTGACCGCCGGCAACACACGACTCACGCTCACGGTCGCCGCCAACTACGGCGGACGCTGGGACATCGCGCAGGCTGCGCGCGCTACTTCGGCGCCCATCCGGCGGCGCTGCGGCAAGAAGCGACGCTCGATCCCGGACGCGCTCGCACCGTTCCTTCGCAATGAGCTACGCGCCGGAGCCCGACCTCTTCATCCGCACCGGCGGCGAGCAACGGATCTCGAATTTTCTGCTGTGGCAGCTCGCGTACGCCGAGACTCTATTTCACCGATGTGCTGTGGCCGGATTTCGACGGCGACGCGCTCGATGCGGCTATCGCTTCATATCAGACACGCGAGCGCCGGTTCGGCCGCACCAGCGAGCAGCTCGAGACTGCACGAGCCGCGCAGGCCGAGTAGGTCTCGCCAGCCGCACTGCTCCCTTCATGCTCGCTACGAGAATCGCCACCGCCGCCGTTTTGATCCCGCTCGTTCTGGCAGCTTTGTTTCTGCTGCCAGCGCGTATCTTCGGCGTGGCGCTGCTCGCGGTCGTGGTCGTCGCCGCCTACGAGTGGGCGCGACTGGCCGGCTTCACGGCGCGACCGTCACTGGTGTTCGTTGTCGGCACGTTCTTGCTCGGATTCGCTCTGTTATTCGGCCCGGCGGGTTTCGTCGCCGGATGGCCGCCTACGGTGGTGGTCACGGTGTGCGGCGCCGCGACCCTATTTTGGGTGTGGGTGGCGACGCCGTGGGTCGCGCTCTCCTGGCCGACAGGCTCGCACGTTGCGCTGGCGCTCGTTGGATGGATCGTCTTGGTTGCCGCCTGGCTTGCCCTCGTGGAGCTGCAGGCGCGCTCTCCATGGCTCGTGCTGGCCGCGATGGGCATCGTCTGGATCGCCGACACCGCCGCCTATTTCGCCGGACGTGCCTTCGGGCGACACAAACTCGCACCGCAAATCAGTCCGGGCAAAACGTGGGAAGGCGTGATCGGCGCGCTCGTGGCCGTCGCGATCTATGCGCTCGCGCTCGAGCCGTTCGCCGCGCGCGCGCGGGTACCACGGGCCCATCGATGCCGCGGCGATCGCGCTCTGGATTGTGTTCGTGACGGCGCTGGCGGCGGTTTCGGTCGTCGGCGACTTATTTGAATCGATGCTGAAGCGTCGCGCCGGCGTCAAGGACAGCGGGCATCTCCTGCCCGGACACGGCGGCGTGCTCGACCGTACCGACGCGCTCTTGGCGGCGATGCCGCCGGCCGCGCTCGCGGCGCTGTTGTTTCTCGACAGGTCATGAGCGAATCGGGCGAAGGCCGCCAATGACGACTCTGCGCCGCCTCGCGCTGCTGGGTGCGACCGGATCGATCGGCGAATCGACACTCGACGTCGCCGCGCGGCATCCGGATCGCTTTGCCGTCGTCGCGCTGGCCGCGCCATCGCAATTGGGAAAAGTTGGCGCTCCTGTGCCGTCGTTTCCGGCCGGAGGTGGCCGCGCTGCTGGACGAGGATGCGGCGCGTGCGCTCGCAGACGCGCACTGGCCGGCACGAGGAATACCGACGCGTGTGCGCGGCGGCACCGCGGATTGATCGAGGTTGCGACGCTGGCCTCCGCGGACACGGTGCTGGCCGCGATCGTCGGCGCCGCCGGCTTCGCGCCCACGCTTGCTGCCGCGCGCGCCGGCAAGCGCATCCTGCTTGCCAACAAGGAGAGCGCTGGTCATCGGCGGCGCGCTGTTCATGGCAGCGGTCGACGAAGGCGGCGCGACGCTCGTTCCGATCGACAGCGAGCACAACGCGATCTATCAATGCCTTCCCGCGCACTATCGCCGCTCGCCGCAGGACGCCGGCATCCGGCGGATCCTGCTGACCGCATCGGGCGGGCCGTTTCGCACTCATGCGCCGGAGGATTTGGCCCGCGTGACGCCGGACGAGGCGTGCGCGCATCCGAATTGGAAGATGGGGCGCAAGATCTCGGTCGATTCGGCTACGATGATGAACAAGGGACTCGAAGTGATCGAGGCGCATTGGCTGTTCGGCGCGCCGCGCGACGCGATCGAAGTCGTCGTGCATCCGCAAAGCGTCATCCATTCGCTGGTCGAATACATCGACGGCTCCGTGCTCGCGCCAACTCGGCCATCCGGACATGCGCACACCGATCGCGCAGGCGTTGCGCAGCGCCCGACCGCATCGACGCCGGCGTGCCGCAGCTCGATCTGGCCGCGCTCGCCGCGCTTTCGTTCGAGGCGCCCGACTTCGCGCGCTTTCCGTGCCTCGAGCTCGCGTATGCCGCGCTCGCCGCGGGCGGCAGCGCGCCGATTGCGCTCAATGCGGCGAACGAGATCGCCGTCGCTGCGTTTCTCTCGGGGCGGGCCCGTTTTACTGACATTGCCGCGACATGCGCAGCGACACTCGCCAGGGCGCCGGCACACGGCATCGCCTCGTTCGACGACGCGCTTGCGGCCGACGCCGACGCAAGGCGCGCGGCATGCGAACATCTCGCGTTGCCTTTCGACGCCGCCATCACGTTTTCGCTCGCCGCATGATCGATATCGTCTACAAGATCGTCGCTTTCCTCGTCACGCTGGGCGTGCTCGTCGTCTTCCACGAGCTCGGCCATTTCTGGGTTGCGCGCCGGTGCGGCGTCAAAGTGCTGCGTTTTCCGTCGGCTTCGGTCGCGTCGTCTGGTCGCGCCGCTTCGGACCCGACCGCACCGAGTGGGCGCTGTCGGTCGATGCCGCTCGGCGGCTACGTCAAGATGGCGGACGAGCGCGAAGGCGACGTCGATCCCGCCGACCTTCCGCGCGCATTCAACCGCCAGAGCGTGTGGCAAGCGGATTGCCATCGTTGCCGCCGGTCCGATCGCCAATCTGTTGCTCGCGGTGCTGCTCTTCGCCGGCACGTTCCTCGCCGGAATTCCGGGCAGCGCGCGATTCTCGCGGCGCCGCCGGACGGAAGCGCTGCAATGGCAGCGGGGCTCGCTGCCGGTGACTTGGTCGTCGACGTCAATGGCGAGCCGGTCGCGAGCTGGCAGGACTTGCGCTGGCGCCTCGTGAAGTCGCAGGGCAGCGACGAGCGCGACGATCGCGGTCGTACGTCCCGAGTCGCGCGACGAACGATCGCTGCACACACTCGCGCTTTCCGCGCTCAAGCCCGGCGATTGGGAGAGCGGTGCGTTCGGCGTGCTCGGTCTCAAGGCCGATCTTGGCCCGCCGCTGATCGATCAGGTGGTGCCGGACAAACCGGCACAGCGCGCGGGACTCAAAGCCGGCGATCGCGTCGTTGCGATCGATGGTGTAGCCGTGCATTCGCCGTCGGACGTGCAGGCGATGAGCGAACGCGAAGCCCGGCGGCGCGCTGCTGTTTCGGATCGAGCGCGACGGCGCCGCCCTCGACGTTCCGTTGACGACCGAGACGATGGAGCAGGGCGGGCGCCAAGTCGGCATCGCCGGCGTGCGGTTGCGCGTCGATCCCGCCGTCGTGGACCGGCTCGCTGTTACCGTTCGTTACGGACCGCTCGACGCATTGGCGCAAGGCGCGCGCAAGACATGGGAGCTCGCTGTATTCACCGTGCGGATGCTCCGGCCGTATTCTCACCGGCGACGCTTCGGTGAGGAATATCAGCGGCCCGCTGACGATGGCCGATTTCGCCGGCCAGTCGGCGCAGCAAGGCGTGCTCGTGTTCGTCGGCTACCTCGCGTTGATCTCGATCAGTCTCGGCGTGCTCAACCTGTTGCCGGTTCCGCTATTGGATGGGGGGCATTTACTGTATTATTTCGCCGAATTGATCAAAGGCAGTCCCGTCTCCGACCGTGCGTTCGAGGTCGGGCAACGCATCGGCATGGCGGTGCTCGCCATGTTGATGGCCCTGGCACTCTTCAATGACGTTTCCCGCTTGTTCTGACCGTTGGCCGCGGTGTTTCGTGCAGCGCGCATTGCCGGCGCTGCTCGCCGCGCTGGTCGCGCCGCTCCATTGCGTCGCCGCGTGGGCGCGCCGGAGCCGTTCGTCGTCGCGCGACATTCGCGTCGAGGGCGTTCAGCGGACCGAAGCCGGTACGATTTTCAGCTACCTGCCGATCAAGGTCGGCGAGCGCGTCGACGACGAAAAGATCGCCGCAGGCGGTGAAAGCGCTCTACGCCACCGGGTTCTTTCGCGACGTGCGGCTCGAAGCGCAGGGCGACGTGCTCGTCGTCGTGGTCAGGAGCGGCCGACGATCAGCTCGCTCACGTTTGTCGGCAACAAGGAATTCGACACCGACACGATCAAGAAGGCGCTGAAGGATATCGGCATTGCCGAGGCGCGGATCTTCGACCGCTCGGCGCTCGATCGTGCCGAGCAGGAGTTGAAGCGGCAATACATTACGCGCGGCCTGTACAGCGCCAACGTGCAGACGACGGTGACGCCGCAGGAGCGCAACCGCGTCGCGCTCAACTTCACGATCGTCGAAGGCGATGCGGCAAGATCGCCCGCATCAACATCGTCGGCACGAAGGCGTTTACCGAAAAGCAGCTGCTCTCCGAGATGGCGTTGACGACGCCCGGCTGGCTCACCTGGTACACGAAGAACGACCAATACTCGAAGCAGAAGCTGCAGGCCGATCTCGAGACGCTGCGGAGCTACTACCAAAACCGCGGGTATCTCGAATTCACCGTCGAGTCGACGCAGGTCTCGATCACGCCCGAACGCGAGAACATCTACATCACGCTCAACGTGAGCGAGGGCGCGCGCTATACGGTGGGCGATGTCCGCATCGCGGGCGACCTGGTCGTGCCGGAGCCCGAGCTTTCGGCGCTGGTGCGGATCAAGCCGGGCGAAGTCTTTTCGCGCGAGAGCTGCAGGGGTCCGCCAAGGACATCAGCGACCGGCTGGGCGCCGAGGGCTACGCGTTCGCGAACGTCAATGCGGTGCCCGAGCTCGATCGCGACAAGTCGACGGCGTCGTTCACGTTCTACGTCGACCCAGGTCGCCGCGCCTACGTACGCAAGATCAATATCTCGGGTAATGCGAAGACGCGCGACGAAGTGATCCGCCGCGAGTTCCGGCAGCTCGAAGGCGCTTGGTACGACGGAACGCGGATCGATCGATCGAAGGTCCGCGTCAGGCGGCTGGGTTATTTCGAAGACATCAACATCGAGACGCCGCCGGTGCCGGGAAGCTCCGACCAGGTCGACATCGACGTGACGGTCACCGAGAAGTCGACCGGCAATCTGCTGGCTGGCGTCGGGTATTCGAGCTCGGAAGGCGTTGTGCTGTCGGCGTCGATATCCCAGCAGAACATTTTCGGCTCCGGCAACGCGCTTTCGCTTGCCGTCAACACGAGCCGCTTCAATCGCACGTACTCGGGCACGTATTACGAGCCCTACTCGACGGTCGACGGGATTTCGCGAACGTCGGAGCTCTACTATAAGACACTCGATCCGACCGGACTCGCGATATCGCAGTATTCGTCGCAGACGGCGGGAGCGGCGATGGGCTGGGGCGTGCCGGTCACCGAGTCCGACACGATCAACTACAGCCTCCGGTTCGAGCAGACGAAGTTGACGCTGTTCTCCGACAGTCCGCCCGTGTACGTCAACTTCGTCAAGGACTTCGGCTTCGTCAGCAACGCGTTCATCGGGACCATCGGATGGTCGCGTGACACCCGCGACGACATCCTCTATCCTACCAAGGGGCGCTTGCAGAGCGTCGTGCTGGAAACCGGGTTCCCGGTCGGCGACCTTGCGTACTACAAGGTCTCGTACCTGCATTCGTGGTACTACCCGATTTACGGCGATTTCACCGCGAATCTGCGCGCCAACGTCGGCTGGGCGGACGGGCTCAATGAAAAGCCGCTGCCGTTCTTCAAAGCCTTCTACGCCGGTGGCGTCGGCTCCGTGCGCGGCTACGAGAACAGCTCGCTCGGCCCGCGCGACATATTCGGCAATACGTTGGGCGGCCGACGGCTGATCGTCGGCAACGCCGAGGTGTACTACCCGATCCTCAAGGGAGAAAAGGCGGTGCGCGCCAGCGTGTTCGTGGATGCGGGCCAGATCTGGGGGAACGGATCTCAGCCGGAAAACGAGTCGTTCCGTTATTCTGGTGGCGTGGGAGTCGCCTGGAGCTCGCCGATCGGACCGCTCAAGTTCAGCTATGCGATTCCGCTCAATGCCAAGGAAGGCGACCGGCAGCAGCGCTTCCAGTTTTCGGCCGGAACGACGTTCTGACATGTCTCGCGGATTGCTGGAGAAACACTTGAATCGCATCGTCAAACTGACCTTCGGTGCAGCGCTCTTCGCTGCCTCCACGTTGGCGTTCGGCCTCGACTACAAGATCGGCTTCGTGAACACGGAGCGGCTGTTTCGCGAAGCCGCGCCCGCCAAGCGCGCGCAGCGAAGCTCGAAAGGAATTCGCCGTGCGCGACGCCGAAATACAGAAGCTCGGCAAGCAGGTGCGCGACCTGCAGGCCTCGCTCGACAAGGACGGCGCGACGATGGCCGAGACCGAGCGGCGCAACAAGGAGCGCGACCTCGCGAACCTGGCCCGCGACCTGCAGCGGATGCAGCGCGAATTCCGCGAGGACGTGAACCTGCGCAAGAACGAAGAGCTGTCGGGTATCCAGGAGCGCGCGAACAAAGTCATCCAGCAAATCGCCGAGGCCGAGAAATTCGACCTTATCCTGCAGGATCCGGTCGTCTACGCGAGCCAGCGCATCGACATCACCGAGAAGGTGATCAAGGCGCTCGCCGATAAATAGCGCCGCGTTGCCGGCGCCGCTCGCAGGCCACGCGCCGCCGCCGGCATGCCTCATACATCGACCACCGGAGTCCGACTTGCCGACCTCGCCGCGCATGTCGGCGCACGCCTCGACGGCGATGGGGACGTTCGCGTTGTGCGCGTCGCGACGCTCGACAACGCCGGTCCGGGCACGATCGGTTTTCTCGCCAATCCGCACTATCGCGCGCAGCTCGCGACCACCCGCGCCGCGGCGGTGATCGTCGCGCCCGCGGATGCGGCCGCGACGACGTTGCCGAAGCTGATCACCGACCGCCCGTACGCCGCGTTCGCGCGGGTGGCGACCCTGCTGCATCCTCCGACGCCTGTCCATCGGGCGTTCATTCGTCGGCGCAGATCGATCCGTCGGCGAACGTGGACAAGACCGCTTCGATCGGCGCTTGCGCCGTGATCGGCGCGCAGGCAACGATTGGCGAACGGGCGGTCGTCGGCGCGCATTGCGTCATCGGCGCCGGTGCGGAAATCGCCGAAGGGACGGTTCTTCACCCGCATGTCGTGCTCTATCCGCGCGTGGTGGTCGGGGCGCGCTCGCTGATCCATAGCGGCGCGGTGATCGGCGCCGATGGCTTCGGCATGGCGGAAGAGGACGGACGCTGGCTCAAGATCCCGCAGATCGGCCGTGTCGTCATCGGCGCCGACGTCGAAATCGGCGCCAACACGACGATCGACCGCGGCGCGATCGACGACACGATCATCGAAGACGACGTCAAGCTCGACAACCAGATCCAGATCGGGCACAACTGCGTCATCGGTGCGCATACGGCGATCGCCGGTTGCGTCGGCATCGCCGGATCGACGCGGATCGGGCGCAATTGCCGCATCGGCGGCGCGGCGATGATCACCGGCCATCTGGACATCGCGGACGGGACGAGTGATCTCGGCCAGCACCGGCGTGTACGATTCGATCCGTGAGCCGGGTGTCTACACGAGCGCGTTCCCCACGTTGCCGCATCGCGATTGGAGGCACGTCGCGTCGCAGATCCGGCGACTGCGCGAACTCGCCGAACGCGTGCGCGCGCTCGAGCGGCAAACGAAGACCGCGAACGACGGTCGCTAGAACCCGAAGGAGAACCCGCCATGCAACCGCTCGACATCTGCGCGATCTTCAAGCAGCTGCCGCATCGCTATCCGTTTCTGATGGTCGATCGCGTCGTCGAATGCATTCCGGGCAAGTCGATCCGGGGACTCAAGAACGTCACGATCAACGAGCCTTTTTCCAGGGCCACTTTCCCGGTTTTCCCGTGATGCCGGGCGTCATGGTCATCGAGGCGCTGGCGCAAATCTCGGGTCTGCTCGCCTACGCGTCGGGCGACGCCAAGCCCGGCGGAAAGTCGCTGATCTTCTTTGCCGGCATCGACAAGCGCGCGGTTCAGGCGGCAAGTGGTACCCGGCGATCAGCTGATCCTGGAATCCGAAGTGATCCGCGTCGTCCGCGGCGTCGGCAGGTTTCGCGCGCGGGCAACGGTCGACGACGGGATCGCATGTGAAGCCGAGCTGCTCGCGGCGATTCGCGACACGCCGGTTGTCTGACCTGCGTCGCGAAAAATGCGCGACGCCGCTCACCCACCCCTTCCCTCTCCCGCACGCGGGCGAGGGGAAGGTTCGTCGTGCAAGTGGGTGTTCTCCGCTTGCACTGGACCTAGCTGATTGGCGCGCGTACATCCAACGGCACTCTGCGACGCCAAGGCCGAGCTGGCCGCCGACGTCGAGGTCGGCGCGTTTTCGGTTGTCGGTCCGGAGAGTACGGATCGGCGCGGGTACGGTCGTCGGCCCGCATGCCGTCATCACCGGACGCACGACGATCGGAGAGCGCAACCGGATTTTCCAGTTCGCGTCGATCGGCGACATTCCGCAGGACCGCAAATACGGCGGCGAGCCGACGACGCTTTCGATCGGCGACGACAACATCGTCCGCGAATACGTGTCGATCCACGCGGGCACGGCGCAAGACCGCGGCACGACGACAATCGGCAACGGCAACTGGTTGTTGGGCTACACCCATATCGCGCATGATTGCCGCATCGGCAATCAGACGACGTTCTCGAACAACTCGCAGCTCGCGGGGCACGTGACGATCGATGATTTCGTCACGCTCGGCGGATTCACCGGCGTCCACCAATTCTGCCGTATCGGCGCGCACGCGATGGTCGCCGCGGGCGCGATCGTGTTGCAGGACGTACCGCCGTTCGTCACGGTGTCCGGCTACCCGGCCAAGCCGGCGGGCACGAACAACGAGGGGCTCCGTCGCCGCGGATTTTCGCCGGCCGATATCGCGGTCGTGCGCCGCGCCTACAAGACGCTTTATCGCGAGCATCTGTCGCTCGCCGACGCGAAGGCGAGCCTCGGGCAAACGGCGACGGAACATCCGGTGCTGGTGCCGTTGATCGCGTTCCTCGCGCGGACCGATCGCGGCATCGTGAGATAGGGAGAACGGATGCGCGACGCTTCCGGGGAGCGCCGCAGGCAGGCGGTGGACCGACGATCGCGCATCGTGGCGGGCGAGGCATCCGGCGATGCACTTGCTGCGGTTCTGATCGGCGCCGTGCGCGACGGCTTCCCGGCGTGCGCTTCGTCGGTGTCGCCGGGCCGAAAGTGGAGGCGGCCGGCTGCGAAGTCTGGGCGCCGCTCGAAACGCTCGCGATCCGCGGCTTTACCGAGGTGATGTCCCGCGTTCCGGAGCTGTGGCGATTGCGCCGCGCGCTCGGACGGCGGCTGCTCGATGTGCCGATCGCGATGTTCATCGGGGTCGACGCGCCGGATTTCAATCTCGGGCTCGAGCGCCACCTCAAGCGGCATCGCGTGCGCACCGTGCATTTCGTGAGTCCGTCCGTATGGGCATGGCGCCGCGAGCGGATCGGCACGATCAAGCATTCAGCGGACCGCCTGCTCGCGTTGTTTCCGTTCGAGCCGCCGTTGTACGAAGCCGCAGGCGTTCCGGTCACCTACGTCGGGCATCCGCTGGCGCACGATGCGGCGACGCCCGCATCGCGGCGCGCCGCCCGCGAACAGTTGAAGCTCGGCATCGCGCAGCCGGTGTTCGCGCTTTGCCAGGGAGCCGCGCGGGCGAGCTGGACATGCACGGCGATCTCATCCTGCAGACGGCCGCCGCGATCCACGCGCAGAAGCCGGACGCGCGTTTTCTCGTTCCACTTGCCACGCGCGCCACACGCACGACCGATTCGACGCCGACCGATTCCGTCTCTGGCCTGGATCAATTGCCGCTGACGCTGCTCTACGGTCACGCGCGCGATGCGCTCGAGGCCGCGGACGTCGCGCTGGTCGCCTCCGGCACTGCGACGCTCGAAGCGGCACTTGCGCGCTGCCCGCACGTGATCTTCTATCGCGTCAAGGGATTGACGGGATGGTACGTTCGGCGCAAATTCCTGTTGCCCTATGTGGGCTTGCCCAACGTGCTTGCTGGAAGAGTTCGTCGTGCCCGAGTTTTTGCAGGAGGACGCCACCGTCGAGAACCTGACGCAAGCTGCCGTCAATCTGTACGACGACACCGAGACGCGGCGGCGGACGGAGACCTTGTTCGCTGGATTCGCCTCCGTGCTCGACGTGGACACCGCGGAGCTGGCGGCGGCAGCGATCATCGGCGAACTTGCCGCAACGCGGGCCCGATGAACCTCCTGATCGCGGGCGTCGACGAGGCAGGGCGGGGTCCGCTGGCGGGTCCCGTCGTCGCCGCGGCCGTCATCCTCGATCCGGAAGGGGCCGGTGGAAGGCTTGCGCGACTCGAAGCTGCTCAGTGCGGCGCAACGCGAACGCCTTGCCGCCGATATCCGTTGTTATGCGATCGCATGGGCAGTCGGCGCCGCGGACGTCACCGAAATCGACACGCTCAACATCCTGCAGGCGTCACTGCTCGCGATGCGCCGCGCCGTCGAGGCGCTGTCGATCGCGCCGCGCGAGGCGCTGATCGATGGCAATCGCTGTCCATTGCTGACATGCAAGAGTCGCGCGATCGTCGGCGGCGACCGCGACGTGCCCGCGATTTCCGCCGCGTCGATCCTGGCGAAGACGACACGCGACACAATCCTGATCGAGCTCGACCGCATCTATCCCGCGTACGGTTTCGCGCAGCACAAAGGGCTACGCGACGCGCGAACACCTGGCGGCGCTCGATCGGCACGGCCCGTGTCCGGCGCACCGGCGGTCGTTCGCGCCTGTGATGCAGCCGTCCCTCCCGTTTTGACGGCATCCGAAGGGTCGCTCGCCGTTGACCGTCAGTACCGAGCGTTCCCGGGCGTACGCGGGAACGGGATGACGTCGCGCACGTTGGCAAGACCGGTGACATACGCCACCGTGCGTTCAAAGCCGAGCCCGAATCCCGCGTGCGGCACGGTGCCGTAGCGCCGGAGATCGCGGTACCAGCCGTAGTGCACGGCGTCCATGCCGGCCTCGGCCATGCGCGCGTCGAGGATGGATCGAGTCGCTCCTCGCGCTGGCTGCCGCCGATGATCTCGCCGATGCCCGGCGCGAGCACGTCCATGGCGGCGACCGTGCTGGCCGTCGTCGTTCATCCGCATGTAGAACGCCTTGATCTCCTTCGGGTAGTTCATCAGGACCACCGGCTTGCCGCGCGTGATTTTCGGAGACGTAGCGCTCGTGCTCCGATTGCAGGTCCATGCCCCAATGCACCGGGAATTCGAATTTCTGCTTCGCTTGCTCGAGGATGCGAATCGCCTCGGAGTACTCCATGCGCACGAACTCGGAATCGACGATGCCCTGCAGCTTGGCGATCACGCCCTTCTCGATGCGCTCCTCGAAGAAACGCCATGTCGTCTGCGCGCTCGGCGAGGACTGTTCGGAAGATGTGCTTCAGCAGCGCTTCGGCAAGCGTCGCGTTGTCGGAGAGATCGGCGAATGCGATCTCGGGCTCGATCATCCAGAACTCCGCGAGGTGCCGGCTGGTGTTGGAATTCTCCGCCCGGAACGTCGGGCCGAACGTGTAGACCTTGGACAGCGCCATGCAGTAGGTCTCGACGTTCAGTTGACCCGAAACGGTGAGGAACGTCTCGCGCGCCGAAGAAGTCCTGCGCGAAATCCACCGGCCGTCGGCATCGCGCGGCAGGTTCAGGAGGTCGAGCGTGGAGACGCGAAAGAGCTCGCCAGCGCCCTCGGCGTCGGACGCCGTGATGATCGGCGTGTTCGACCCACACGAAGCCGCTGATCGTGGAAGAAGCGATGGATCGACTGGGCGATCGTGTGGCGCACGCGCGTCACTGCGCCGATCACGTTCGTGCGCGGCCGCAGATGCGCGACCTCGCGCAGGTACTCGAGCGTGTGCGGCTTCGGCTGGATCGGATACGAGTCCGGGTCGTCGACCCAGCCGATCACCTTGATGGCGCTGGCCTGCATCTCGAACGGCTGTCCCTTCGCCGGCGACGGAACGATCGTACCGGTGGCTTCGACCGCGCAGCCCGCGGTGAGGCGCTGGACCTCGTCGGTGTAGTTGGGCAGCGTGTTCGGCGCCACCACCTGCACCGGATGGAAGCCGGAGCCGTCGGACACGTTGCACGAACGAGATGCCGGCCTTCGAGTCGCGCCGCGTGCGCACCCAGCCCTTGACGGTGACCGGCGATCCGGCCGGCGCGCGGCCGGCGAGAATATCGGCGCAGGTAAGTGAAATCATCGAGGTCCCATGGGCGAGCGCGGCGCCCAGTCTGGTGCCCGGCGTCGCAAATGTTGCGAATGATATAGTTTTGACCGGGGCAACGGCAGGCGCCGGCATTTGCGCGCACATCTTTTGCGTTTTCGCCGGACCGCCTTCGCCCAGTTTTGCGCGGAGGTCAGCGCAGTCACTTCTCCGGAGTTCCGCGAATGATCCACTGTGTGTTGCACGACCCGAACGACTCGGTCGCCGTCGTCGTCGTCGAAGGCGTCAAGGCCGGCGCAACGCTGACCGGGCTGATCCTCGACGAGGACCGCACGATCACGCTCGAGTCGCGCGCAGGACATCCCGATCGGCCACAAGGTCGCGCTGAAGGACATGGCCGTCGGCGACACGGTGATCAAGTACGGCGTCGACATCGGCAAGGTCGTGGCAGCCGATCCGCAAGGGCAGCACGCCCACGTTCACAACATCAAGACCAAGCGGTGGTGACCTTTATGGAACAAGACCTTCTGAGGCTATCGCCGCGAGAACGGCCGCGTCGGCGTGCGCAATCACGTCGTCGATCCTGCCCGTCGACGACCTGTCGAACGCCGCGGCGGAGGCGGTCGCGAACAACATCAAGGGCACGCTTGCGATTCCGCATCCGTACGGACGGCTGCAATTCGGCGCCGACCTCGACCTGCATTTCCGCACGCTGATCGGCGCCGGCAGCAATCCGAACGTCGCGGCGGTCGTGGTCATCGGCATCGAGGACGGCTGGACGAAGAAGGTGGCCGACGGCATCGCCGCGACCGGCAAGCCGGTCGCAGGATTCGGCATCGAGCTGCACGGCGACCACGACACGATTCATGCGCGCCTCGAAGGCGGCGCGCGAGTACCTGCAATGGGCGAGCGAGCGGCATCGCGTCGAGATGCGCGCTGTCCGGACCTGTGGGTGTCGACGCAAATGCGGCGAGTCCGACACGACGTCGGGCTGCGGCGCCAACCCGACGGTCGGCGACGCGTTCGACAAGCTCTACGCGGCCGGCTGCACGCTCGTGTTCGGCGAGACGACCGAGTTGACCGGCGGTGAAACGATCGTCGCCGCGCGCTGCCGCGACGACAAGGTGCGCGCCGACTTCATGCGCGTGTTCGACCGCTACCAGGAGGTGATCAACCGCCACAAGACGTCCGACCTGTCCGATTCGCAGCCGACCAAGGGCAACATCGCCGGCGGGCTCACGACGATCGAGGAGAAGGCGCTCGGCAACATCCAGAAGATCGGCAAGAACTGCGTCGTCGACGGCGTGCTCGACAAGGCCGAGATGCCGAGCGGCACCCGGACTGTGGTTCATGGACAGCTCGTCCGCCGCCGCCGAGATGGTGACGCTGTGCGCGGCGGCGGGCTTCGTCGTCCATTTCTTTCCGACCGGGCAGGGCAACGTCATCGGCAACCCGATCCTGCCGGTGATCAAGATCTGCGCGAATCCGCGCACCGTGCGCACGATGAGCGAGCACGTCGACGTCGACACGTCGGGACTGCTGCAGCGCGAGATCACGATGAACGAGGCCGGCGACAAGCTGCTCGACATGATGTTCCGCACCGCCAACGGCCGGCTGACCGCGGCCGGAAGCGCTCGGCCATCGCGAGTTCGTCATGACGCGCCTCTACGAGCGCGTGATCCCTCACCCGCTCGCCGCTCACGCGTCTCGCTCGCTCTCCCCGCGCGCGGGAGAGGGTTGGGGTGAGGGCAATCCATCAGTCCCTATAGCTTGGAACCGACGAGGCCTTAGACCGCGATTTCGCGCTCACGCCTATAATTCGAACCGTTTGCCTGCGGGTGGGCGGTAATATCGCATCGATCGTGGTCGAGTGCCATGGATCATCGCCGGCGCATGTGCGCTCGCGGCGCGCCGTTCCTGCGCGCGCCGAGATGTCCGAAATCAACGTGGCGCAGCAGTACGGCATCAGCTATTTGCCGCTGATGCTGATGGAAGAGCAGAAGCTGATCGAAAAGCATCGCGAAGGTGGCGGGCGTCGACGTCAAGGTCGGCTGGGCGAAATTCGCGGGCGGCAGCGTGATGAACGACGCGCTGCTTGTCGGGCAGCCTTCAGATTCGCCTCCGGCGGCGTCGCGCCGTTCGTGACGCTGTGGTCGCGCACGCGAGGCAACCTCGACGTCAAGCGGTGGCGGCCATCAACTCGATGCCGATCTATTCGAACTCGCGCAATCCCGAGCGTGAAGACGATCAAGGACTTCAGCGACAAGGACAGGATTGCGCTGCCGGCGGTGAAGGTGTCGATCAGGCGGTGACGCTGCAGATGGCGGCCGAGAAAGCCTTCGGCGACAGCCAGGCAGAATCAAGCTCGATTCGCTGACCGTGACGATGTCGCATCCGGACGCGCAGGCCGCGCTGCTGTCCGGGCAATCGGAAGTCACCGCGCACTTCAGGCTCGCCGCCGTTCCAGTATCAGCAGCTCGAACGGCCGGGCATCCATACGCGTGCTCAATTCGTACGACGTGCTGGGCGGCCCGGCGACCTTCAACGTCGTGTGGACGACATCGAAATTCCGGAACGACAATCCCGGGATCTACGATGCGTTCGTCGAGGCGCTCGACGAGGCGACAGCGCAGATCAATCGCGACAAGCGCGCGGCGGCGGAAGCCTACCTGCGGATTTCAAGGACAAGGACAGCGCCGACAATATTTTCAAGATGCTGAACGATCCCAACGTCGTCTACACGACAACGCCGCAAAACATCATGAAGTACGTCGACTTCATGCACGAAGATCGGTGCGATCAAGGTGAAGCCGGAGAGCGTGGAAGGATCTGTTTTTCCCCAACGTCTACGCGCTGTCCGGGAGCTGATGCCCGACGTCTCCGGCGCCACGCGTTGCGCCTGCGCTTCCCGGACCTCGACGCGATCCGCGCGTTGCGCACGCCAGAATCGCGCCGCACTGTCCACCGAACTCCGGTGCTGACTTCCGCGTCGATCGACGCGGAAGTCGGCGCGCGTCTGCATCTTCAAAGTGCGAGAACTTCAGAAGATCGGCGCGTTCAAGGCGCGCGGCGCGTGCAATGCCGTCTTCTCGCTCGGCGTCGACGAAGCGCGCAATGGCGTCGTCACGCACTCGTCCGGCAATCACGGCGCGGCGCTCGCGTACGCGGCGCGACGGCGCGGCATTCCGGCATGGGTGGTGATGCCCGACAACGCACCGAAGGTGAAGCAGGACAACGTCCGCCGCTTCGGTGCAACGATCCGCTTCTGTGCGCCGAACGTCGCGGCGCGCGAGGCCGCGTGCGCCGACGATGCAGCGTGACGAACCGGCGCCGCGCTCATCCATCCGTTCGACGATCGCGCGGGTGATCGCCGGGCAGGCATACGCCGCCGCTCGGAGCTCCTGGAACAGGCCGGCGCGATCTGGATGTCATCGTCGGTCGCCGTGCGGCGGCGGCGGCCTGCTTGTCGGGCACGGCGATCGCCACGCCGTCGCTGCGGCCGGGCATTCGCAGTCTTCGGCGCCGAGCCGTGAACGCCGGCGATGCAGCAGCGAAGCTTCCGCTCCGACGAATCGAGCCGCTGCCACTGCGACGACGACGATCGCCGACGGTCTGCGCACGACGCTTGTCGCCGCGGACGCTCGTCGGCGCTCCGCGCGCACGTCGATCGCATTCGGCACGTGCAGCGAGGCGGCGATCGTCGCGCGCGATGCGGATGACGTGGGAGCGAATGAAGATCGTCGATCGAGCCGTCGGCGGCGGTTCCGCTCGCGTGCCTCATCGAGCGCACGCTCGACGTCGCCGGCGCGCGCGTCGGCATCATCGTCTCGTGGCGGCAACGTCGACCTCCGGACAGCCTGCCGTGGCGACGCGCGCGCTGAACCGAGGGATGCAGGGTGGATCCGCCATCGCGACCGCGCCGCTGCTCGACGTCCGCGGCGTGACACTGCAATACAAGACGAAGGATCATCTCGTCACCGCGACGTATCGCGTCGACTTTCGAGGTGCATCGCAGTCGGATCGCTTCATCCTCCTCGGCCCGTCAGGCTGCGGCAAGTCGACGCTGCTGAAGGCGGTGCGGCGGCTACCTGCGTCCGGTCGAGGGCGAGATCCAGCTGAAGGGCGACGCATCGGCGCAGCCCGGGCCCGACCGGATGATGGTGTTCCAGGAATTCGACCAGCTGCTGCCCTGGCGACACGGTGCAAGAGAACGTGCATGTTTCCGCTGGTCGCGAGCGGACGGCTTGCGCCGGCAAGGCTGCCGGAGGACAAGGCGCGCGACTACGATCGCAAGGTGCAACCTCGACCAAGTTCGCCGACAGCCTATCCGCACACGCTGTCGGGCGGCATGAAGCAGCGTCGTCGCCGATCGCGCGCGGCATGGCGATGGAGCCCGACATCCTGCTGATGGACGAGCCGTTCGCCGCCCTCGACGCGCTGACGCGGCGCAAGATGCAGGACGAGCTCGCTGCAGCTGTGGGACGACACGCGCTTCACCGTGCTTGTTCGTCACGCATTCGATCGCCGAGGCGATCAGATCGGCAGCCGTATCCTGCTGCTGTCGCCGCATCCGGGCCAGGTCAGGGCCGAGCTCAACAGCCTGCCAGCGCGACGCGCCGACGTCGCGCGCGTCGGCGGCGCTCGAGCAGACGCATTCACTCGCTGCTATTCGCCGAAACGCGTCGAAGCCGGAGCATGCGCATGAATGACATCGCACCCGACTGACCGCGCGACGGAGCGTCTATCGCGCGAGCCGGTTGCCGCCGAGCGCGTTCGGCGTCGTCGAAAAGCCGCTGTCGGCCTGGGAGCGGCGTGGCCAGCGTCGGCGGCGTGCGCAAGCTCGCGCTGCTGATCGCGCTGCGCGCTGATCTGGGAAATCTACGCGCGCTGGCTCAACAATCCGCTGCTGTTTCCGACGTTCTCGGCCACCGTCGAGGCATTCGTCGCAGGCTGTTCGCGGCGGCGAGCTGTTCGGCAAGGTGCTGACGTCGCTCCGCGTGCTGCTGATCGGCTACGGCGCTGGCATTGTCTGCGCGGCCGTGCTGACGATCATCGCGATCTCGTACGCGGATCGGCACCGATCTGCTCGAGCTGCTGACGTCGATGTTCAACCCGCTGCCGGCGATCGCGCTGCTGCCGCTGGCGCTGATCTGGTTCGGTCTCGGCTACGGCAGCATCGTGTTCGTCATCATCCACTCGGTGCTGTGGGCGGTGGCGCTCAACACGCATTCGGGCTTTCTGTCGGTGTCGAACACGCTGCGCATGGTCGGCCGCAACTACGGCCTCGCGGGACTGCGCTACGTCGGCGCGCATCCTGATTCCGGCGGCGTTTCCGAGCATCCTGACCGGACTCAAGATCGGCTGGGCGTTTGCGTGGCGGACGCTGATCGCCGCGCGAGCTGGTGTTCGGCGTGTCGTCCGGCTCGGGCGGCCTCGGCTGGTTCATCTACGAGAACAAGAACCAGCTCGAGATCCCGAACGTCTTCGCCGGGCTTGTTCACCGGTGATCCTCATCGGTCTGTTCGTCGAGAACGTGATCTTCCGCGGCGATCGAAGTCGCGGACGGTCCGCAGATGGGGCATGCAGAATTGAATTCAGATGCAAGGCGAATCGTCATCAGCGAATTCATGGAGCGAGACGGCGGTCGCCGCGCTCGCGAGTCGCGCTTCGACGTCCACTACGACAAACGACTAGTCGACCGCCGTGGCAACTCGAGTCTGCGCGGCTCGCCGATGCCGATGCGCTGATCGTCGCGCAATCGCACCGACGTCGACGCGGCGCTCCTCGCCGCCGCGCCGCGGCTGTCCGTCGTCGGCAGGCTCGGCGTCGGCCTCGACAACATCGACACGGCGCTTTGCGCGGCGCGTGGCATCGAGGTGATCCCGGCGACCGGCGCCAACGCGCTGGCCGTCGCCGAATACGTGATCGCGACGGCGATGCTGCTCCTGCGCGGCGCCTGATACTCTTCGACGGCGGCGGTGGCCGCCGGGGAATGGCCGCGCGCTTCGCTGTCGCAGCGGTCGCGAGCTCCACGGCAAGACGCTTCGGCGTGATTGGCTTCGGCGGCATCGGCCGCCTGGTGGCACGACTCGCGCCAGGCGCTCGGCATGCGCGTGATCGGCTACGACGCGAACGTCCCGTGCGGATTCAGCTGATCTGGGCCGACGAACACACGACCGGCAACGGTTTCTCCGACGCTGATCGCCGAAGCCGACGTCGATTACGCTGCACGTCCCGCTGACGCCGGCCACGCGCGGACTGCTCGACGCCGCGTGCATCGCGACGATGAAGGTCGACGCGGTCCTCATCAACACGGCGCGCGGCGGTGTCGTCGACGAAGCCGCGGTCGCGGCGCGCGCTCCGCAACGGCAAGCTCGGCGGCGCGGCGCTCGACGTATTCGACACGAGCCGCTTGCCGCCGGATCGCGCCGCTCTTCGGTCTGTCCGAACCTGATCCTGACGCCGCACATCGCCGGCGTCACGCGCGAGTCGAACGTCCGCGTGTCGTCGCTGATCGCCGAGAAGGTCGCCGCGGCGTTGACGGCTTGCGCGCTGATCGAGCATCGCGATGCCGGTCGCTTTCGCTCGCGCACATTGGCCGACCTCGCCGACGCGCGCGCTCACGCGGGCGGGCGCGAATCCGGCGATGGCGGCGCGCAACGGCAGCCGCGCCTCGGTCGACGCGGAGTCGCAGGGAATGGCGTCGCACGGAATGTCGCGCGTGCCACAGTACGCGCTGCATCTGCGAACAACGGCAGAGCCGACGGGAACGCGATGCCGGTCGTCTTGCGGTCAAGAGGCGGCGCCGTGCTCGTCGATGCGCAGATGGGCCTGGCGTTTCCGGCGTGTGCGCTCGCGGTCGATGAAGCGATACGCGCGCGCGCGCGAATTCGGCGTAGCGTTCGCCGGCGTCACGAACAGCCATCATTTCGGTGTCGCCGCCTATCATTTACGCCCGATCGCCTCGGCCGGACTCGTCGGGTCTGGCCGCTCGGCAATCTCGGCCGGTGATCGCAGCGGCGGGTGGACGGCATCCGGTGTTCGGCACCAATCCGATCGCCGCGACGTTTCCGCGCGAGCGCGGTGCGCCGCTGGTCATCGACCTTTCGCTGTCCGAAGTCGCGCGCGGAAAGGTCATGCTCGCCGCGAAGGAAGGCAAGCCGATTCCATCTCGGGATGGGCGCTGGACCGACAAGGCAGTCCGACCACGGACGCGAATGCGGCGCTTACCGGTTCGATGCTTGCCGATGGGCGGCACGAAGGGCGCGATGCTCGCGCTCGTGGTCGAGCTGCTCGCTTGTGCGCTCACCGGCGCGGCATTCGGCTTCGAAGCCGATACGTTTTTCGTCGACGCGGGCAACCGGCCGCGGCTCGGCAGGCGTTTCCGGTGGTCGATCCGGACGCGCTCGCCGGGCGCCGTGTCTATTCCGCGCGGATCGAATCACTCGATCGCGGAGATGACGAGCGACGCTGGCGTAAGATTGCCGGGAGCGCGGCGCGACGCATTGGCGCACAAGGCGGCTCTGGCCGGCATCGAAATATCGCCGGCGCTCGCCGCGCAACTCGGCGCGCTCGCCGATTGAAAGATCGAATGACCGTTCGGATCACACGCGCGACCGCGTTATTGTTGAACGTAGCGCATGCGCTCGATCACATGTTCCTCCTGATCTTCGCGACCGCGGTCGGGCGCGATCGCGGCCGACTTCGGCATCGCGCGCTGGGAGGACTCTGATGCCTTATGGCGTCGGCGCGTTCGTCATGTTCGGCCTCGGATCGTTACCGGCGGGCCGGCTGGGCGACCATTGGGGCCGGCGGAAGATGATGCTGGTGTTTTACTTCGGCATGGGCGCGTCGATGCTTGCTGATCGCCGTCACGCGCGGGCCGTGGCAGCTCGGCGCGGCGCTGACGCTGATGGGCGCGTTCTCGTCGATCTACCATCCGGTGGGCATTCCGATGCTCGTGCGTGGGCGCCGCGGCCGGGCCTCACGATCGGCGTCAACGGTCTCGCCGGGAATCTCGGCGTCGCGCTGTCGGCCGTGACGACCGGATTCCTCGTCCAGTATGCGGGTGGCGCGCAGCGTTCGTCGTTCCTGCGCTTGATCGCGATCGGCGCGCGGATCGCGTTTGCCTGCCTGGCACCCGACGAGTGCGCAGCCGCCGGCAGACGGCGCAGCGCGTCGCAGGCAGAGCTGCCGGCGCCGCAACTCGCGCGCATTTTCGCGGTGCTGACGATCGCGTCGGTCACGCGCAAGCCTGCTGTTCAATTTCACGACCAACGGCAACGGCGAGCTGTTGCGCGAAGCGGCTGACGGGCATCGTCAGCGACCCGGCGCGCCTCGGCGTGCTCTTGGCACTCCGTCTACGTAGCCGGATCGCTGGCGCAAGTCGTTGTCGGATCGCTGATCGACCGCATCCGGCTCAAGCTTCTCTACCTCGCGATCGTCGCTTTCCAGGTGCCGCTGTTCGCGCTTGCCGCGTCGGCGCAAGGATGGGCGCTGTACGCGCTGATGATCGCGTTCATGATCGCCGTGTTCGGCGCGATTCCGTTCACCGATGCGATGATCGTGCGCTACGTCGACGACCGCATGCGCTCGCGCGTGTCGGGAATGCGGCTGACGGTTGCGTTCGGCGTCAGCTCGATCGCCGTCTGGCTGCTCGGGCCGATCGTCAAGGCTGCGGGCTTCGCGACGCTCTTGGCGGCACTGGCGGGCATCGCACTCCTCACGCTTTGCGCGATCCTGTTCCTGCCCGCGCATGTCACAAACGCCGAGGGCAGTGCTGCCGATTCACGCCGGAAGCGCCGTCACGATCGCCTCGCGCAGCGGATTGAAGAGGCCGGGTGTCGCGGCGATCACTTCGTTCGTGCGCAGATACTCGGTACCGCCGGCAAAATCGCCTACGCGACCGCCCGCCTCGGTGACGAGCAGCGCACCCGGCGGCGACGTCCCAGGCGCGGAGGCTCGTCACCCAGAAACCGTCGAGACGCCCCGCGGCGAGATGCGCGAGGTCGAGCGCGCAGGCGCCGGCGCGGCGCACTCCGGCGCATTGGCCCACCAGCGCGTTGAACACCGGCAGGTAAGCGGGGAGCTTTGGGCTCTTGCGCGTCGGAAACACGGTCCCGATCAGTGCCTCGGAGACGCGCGTGCACGCCGATGCACGCGCATCGGCGCGCCGTCAGCGCTGCGCGCCTTTGCCGAGGATGGCAGTGAAGAGCTCGTCGTGCGCCGGATCGAGCACGACGGCATGCGTGACCTCGTCGTTTTCGCGAGCGCGATCGAGACCGCGTAGTACGGAAAGCCATGGATGAAATTGAGGCTGCCGTCGATCGGGTCGACGGATCCAGAGGTAGCGGCGACTGCGCGTTCCCCACTTTCACCTCGCCGGCCTCTTCGCCCAAGATCGCGTGGTCGGGAAACGCGGCCGCAATCGTCGCGCCGATCGCGCTTTCGGCCTCGGCATCGGCCGCCGAAACGATGTCGCCATGCTCCTTCGAAAACGTGGGCAGCCGGCGCAGATCGCGCGTCGCATCGACGATCACGCTCGCGGCGCGGCGCGCCGCGCGTACCGGCCACCGCCAGCACGGGGTCGCTCGCCGCGTTCATCGCGCCGTCGCTCGCAGTCGTCGGATCTGTTGCGTGGGCATCGGGCAATGATAAACGAGACGTGGCCCGCGCATGCGCGCTTACGCGTGTAACGCGCGACGAAGCGGCGGTCGATCCAGTCCTTCCAACGCCACACCCAGTCGCCTTCGGCCCACCACGGCGACCGGAGGCGATCGCATGGCGTCCTCCGGTCGTGAGCGAGCGAGCGCGTTCCGCTGCGGACGATATCGGGATAAAGCGCAAGCCGCGCGCCAACCGGCAGCAGGTTGACGGCGAGCGGCGGACCTTCGCGCACTGCGTAGACGCCCGACTTTGGCAGCGGCGCGTCCGCCGGCGCCGCGCAATCACCGACGGCGAACACGAAGCGGTGCGAAATCGACTGCAAATGCGAGTCGATACGGACGAAGCCCTTCGCGTCGCACGCGAGACCGAGTCGGCGAGCCATGGCGGCGCGGCCGCACCGGTCAGCGACGACAACGCGGTCAGCGGCGACGTGTGTACCGTCGGCAAGCACGGCGCCTTCCGGAACGATCGCCACGGCGGCACTGCCCAGATGGAGGTCGGCACGCGCCGCAATGCCATGCCTCCAGCCGTCGTTGGACGCGCCAGCGGATGGCCGGGCACCAAATGCGAAAGATCGGTGACGAGTGCAAGGCGCGGCGCGCGCGATCTCAGCGTTTGCGCAAGATCGATAGTGCATCGCCAGCAGCAGCTCCACGCCGCCAGCGCCGCCGCCGACGATCGCAATCGCGCGCACGCGCCCCGACGGCGGCATCGGCCTGCATCCCATCCCACGCATCGAGCAACGCCGTGAGCGGCCGCACCGGCTGCACGCGATCCGTGCCGTCAGCCAACGCTCGGTCCGGCGCCGCGCCTACGTCGATCGACAACAAATCGAATGGTTCCCGCGCGCCACCGGCGCACGTCGCTACGCGCGTGGCGAGATCGAGTCCGGTGACGCGATCGCGTACGAAACGCGCGCGTGCCCGTGCGGCGAGCGGCGGCAACGCGACCTCCGCCTCGTCTCGCGAATAATGCCCGGCAACGACGCCCGGCAGCATGCCTGAATAGAGCAGCGAGGCTTCCGGCGACACGAGAGGACGATCTCGATGCCCGGCTCTGGCACACGCGCAAACTGCCGCAGCACCTCGATATGCGCGTGACCGCCACCGACCAACAGCAGGCGCGTCGCGCGGGCCGTCACGTCACTTTTACGCCGAGCATCATGCCGCCATCTTCATGCTCGAGATTGTGGCAGTGGAACATGTACGTCTGCGGGCCGGGAAGCGGCATCGTGAAGCCGAATCGCGACGCGGACGCTTTCGCCGCGGCCACACGAGCACCGTGTCCTTTCGTCCGAAGTCGGAAGCAAGACGGCCGCGATCGTCGATCGGCGAGCGCGTGAACTGAACTCGGGCGAGGTCTCGCGCTCGAGCACCTCGAAATGAAAGCCGTGCAGATGCATTGCGTGCGGCATGCTCGTGTAGTAGTTGCGCAGCAGCCAGATCTCCGTCGGTATCGCGCGCGACTTCGATCGGTGTCTCGCCCATCGCGAACACGCGGATCGTTGATCCGCCAGCGCCCTTGTTGTAGCCCAGGCGAAACGGCCGCTCGCGTGCGTCGGCGACGTCGGAGCGGCGCGAGCGCGACGGCAACGCGGTGGGAAGCGCGCGATCGTAGGTGATGCGTGTGCGGACTCGAAGCGCGAGGATCGCGCGCGCTGCGCCTTCCGGCCAACCTCCACCGTGAACGTGGAGCGGCGCGGTGCTGGACGCGTCTGCTGGCGCAACCGTGTGCCCCATCGCGGCATGATCGACTGCCGGAGCGGGCGCGACCTCGGCATGCATCGGATCGAAGGCGAGCGATTCCAGAACGACAGTGTCGCCGACCGCCGCGTCGCGCAGATCGAGCAGCACGTCGAGCCGCTCGGCCGCGGCGAGAAACGCTTCGTCCGTGCGCAGCGCTGCGGGCAACAGGCCGCCGTCGTTGCCGATCACAATAAACGGGACTCGAGTGCCCGCCGCGGTGCGGAACGCGAGCCGCAGCGTGCGCGCATTGCACGCGTTCAGGACTCGAAAGCGATACAGCCGCGAGCCGATGTCCAGAAACGGGCAATGCGTGCCGTTGACGAAGCAGATCGTCGCCGAAAAATCCATGCGTCAGGTCGCTTTGCGATGGTGTGTACGAAGGATCGGCGCGGCGGTCCTGCAGCGTGAGCGCGATTTCGGTTCGCCCCGGAACGAGATCGAGCGACGCCCGGAGTGCGCGATCGTCGTCGTCCTCGACCTCGATCGCGCCGAAGAGACCCTGGTAGGTTTGCCGCGCCGTGGCGCCGTGCGGATGCGGGTGATACCAATAGAAGCGCCGCGGTCGCGCACCTCGAAGTCGTACGCGTATTTCTCGCGCGGTGCGATCGCGGTGAGCCCGCTGCCGTCGTTGTTTGTGTCGACCGACAAGTCCGTGCCAGTGTGCGATCGTCGGCTCGGACAGCCGATTCTCGAGTGCGATGCGCACACGCTCGCCGCGGCGCAGAATGAGCGAAGGATTGAGCGAAATCGCGGCCGTCGTGCCGCACGCGATAGGCGAACGGTCCGTGCGCCACGCGGGCGGGCAGGGCGCCCGCCGGGCCCGGCGAGCGATCGTCAGCGGCGCGCCACGCGGCGCGACGCCTTAAGAAAACCTGCGTCACGCGGAACGTAGAGGCGGTCGCGAGGATCCATCGCCGGTGGTGCAAAAGCGCGCCGGAATCGGTGGCTTCGCCGGAATGCGTGGTGCGCGCGAACGCCGCAAAGTCCCATCGCGCCCAATCCCTGCAATACGCGACGACGTTCCATCGGAAGGAGTGTACCGCGCAGTCAATCGTGTTCGGCGTGTGCGCCGAAGCGGTATCGCAACCCGACCCAGATTCCACGCGGCGCGCCCGAAGCGCGAAACTGTTCGCGCTCGGGATCGACGCCATGGGCGTGGACCGAAGGTGCCGTCGGGACCGGTAAACGCGTTCGCGCCCAGGAGCGCCAACGTCTGGTAGCGGCGATCGAACACGTTGTTGACCTGCAGGAACAGTTGCAGCTCCGCGAGCACCTGATAGCGTGCATCCAGATTGACGACCGTATAGGCGGGCAGGCGGCCATGGTCGTCGCGGTTGTCGTCGTCGCCGAGCGCGTATTGCGACGACGCGTAGATGACATTGACGCCGACGCCAGAGCGCTCGTCGATCCCGTATTCGGCGCGTAACTCGATCGAGTCACGCGGAATGCCCGGAATCCGGTTGCCCGGCCGCACGGTGATCGCGCCCTCGGAGTCAGCGCTTGAGTTGTTCGGACTGGAAGCCACGAATGTCGAGCGGAATGTCGCGTCGATGTGGTTGTAGCGGAGGTTCAACGACCACCGGTCAATTTCTGCCCGCGGCGTTGACTTCGACGCCTTCGCGGCGCGTGCGGCCGACGTTCTGGAAGTAAACCGGCGTTGGCGGCGCCGCTCCCGCTCCGCAACGAACTGGATGTCGTTTCGCAAGTCGGTCCGGTAGAAGCCGATCGAACCGTTGAACACGCCATGCTTGCCGCGCGCCGCTTCGAAGGTTTTCGCGACGACTTTGGCAAGTGGCGGATCGGCGAGAAACTGGTTCGGCAGCTTGCATGGCGCCGTAGGCGTCGGCGCAGGTGAGCTCGATCGGCGTCGGTGCGCGCATGCCTTCGTTGTAGCCGGCGTAGCCGGTGAGTGCGTGCGACGGGTTGAAATTGACGCCCGAGCGCTGGGTTGAAAGCGCGAAAACGCATGCGTGCCGTTCAGCGCCGTGTCATCGCCGCTGCGGTCGGCGATGACGATCCGGGCGTGGTTGTAGCGGCCGCCGAGCGTCAGCGTCCATTGCTCCGCGAGCGCTACGCGTGTCGGTCGCCGAATACGCCGTAATAGTCGTTGCGTAGTTCGACGTCGGTGTCAGGTAGTGAACGGGCCGATGGCGATCGTTCCGCGATCGAGGTGTGAAATCGGCGGGTTGAACGTTCTGCGACGAAACGGCGTGCGGCCGAAATCGCCGCTCGCGCCGATCGCAAGCTGATGCCTGCCATCCGGCAACCTTGCCGTTCGCGGTGAGCTGCACCCCCAATCCCCAGCTCGATTGATCGATCGTCGATCGGTCGTTGGTCGCTTCGTTCGTCTGCGGCAGTCCGGTCTGCGGATTCGAGCGCGCCATAAGTCGTCGTTCACGTTGCTGCTGGACGTTCGTCGATGCGGTAAGTGCCGGTAATAGGCGTTGCCGCCCAGCAATAGCGTGTCCGTCAGGAAGCGGCTGCCCTTGGCATTGAAGAACGCGAGCCGGTTGTCGTTGCTGGTCGGGATACGTGTACGACTGTCTCGGGATTGTCGAGCATCGACAGCGGCAGCGTCTGCGCGCCTTCCAGCGTGTTGTCGGCGAGCGTCGCGCTTACGTCGAGATCGGTGACGTCGTCCTGGTAGCCGACCTTGCCGAAGAACTGCTCTGACGCGGCTCGCATTGTGATCGGCCCAGCCGCGGTCGTCGGAGAAATTGTCCGGTGGCGAAATAGTCGCACGCGATCGCTACGTGCCGCCGTACTCGAACACGGCATGCCTTGCGTCCAAACGAGCCGCCCGACATCTCGACCGACGCCGCCCGGATACTGCGCGCCGCTCTTGGTGTAGATCGCCAGCGCGCCGCCCAGCGTGTTCAGACCGAACGCCGACGCGGATCCGGGGATGAGCTGCACGCTGGAGATCGCCGACGGCGGCAGCAGGTCCCAGTTGACGACATCGCCGAACGGCTTCGTTGATGCGCACGCCGTCCTGGAACACCGACACGCCTTGCGGCGTGCCGAGCAGCGGCGAGGCGGCGAAGCCGCGGAAGTTGAGCGATTGCTGAAACGGATTGCGCCTGCCCCGACGCCGCGCCGACGCTGTTCGCGTTCTGATCGAGGAATTGCGTCAGCGTCAGCGGCCGCTGCGTGCCGATCGCGCGATTGCCGAACACCTGGACGTTGGCCGGCACGTCGCGAAGCGGGATGCCGAGGCCCGGCAGCGGCGTTGTCCCGATCACCTCGACCGCCGGCAGTTCCATCGCCTCCGGCAGGATCTCTCGGCGTGCGCGCGTTCGCGAGCATCGCGGCGGCCGCACGCAACCGCTGTCGCGCGGCGCCGGCGCTCGGACGCCGTCATCGCCACATCAACGAATCGCGACGCCCCAGGGCAAGCTAGCAATGCAACTCAACG
>ERZ1370068.9075-contig-7880_pt1 | contig 36223 bp, 42 predicted proteins | sample MGYA00561227_ERZ1370068 | MGnify/ENA primary metagenome ERZ1370068 (study PRJEB38410, sample SAMEA6850437) | metagenome | study: Metagenomic assessment of the ecological functions of the soil: analysis of the soil microbiota associated with the... | reverse complement strand
TTGTACTTCGTTCAGTTACGTATTGCTAAATCGGGTGCAGCTCACGTACGTCGAGTTCGAGCTCCTGCGCATCCTGGCGTCGCATCCGGGCCGCGTGTACAGCCGGCGGATGCTTCTCGAAGCCCCTCTGGGGCGGCGCCGACTACCGGGAGCCGAGGACGATCGACGTCCATGTCCGGCATCTGCGCGAGAAGCTCGAGACCAGACCCGGCCGAACCCGGAGTACATCCTGACGGTGCGGGCGTCGGCTACCGCTTCCGCGACTCGTGAACCCTCTTCGCAGTGTCGGCGCCCGCCTGGGGCTCGGGCTGGCGGTCGTGGTGGCGGCCGCTCTCGTGCTGGTCGATGTGATCGTCGTGCCGTCCCTCGAGCGGAACCTCACCGATGCCAAGCTTGCGCAGCTCGCACGGAGGCGGCGCCTCGCCGTCGGCTCCCGACTCCTGAACACCCCTCGCGAGACGCTCGACGACGCGATCCAGACGGCCGCGTCGAACGCGGACGCAAGGGTCATCTACTCACGGCGCTGACATACAACCCGCCGAGCATCCTCGTCGCCGGCGACTCTATCCCTGTGACCTCTGCGGACGTCGAGGACGACCCTGTCGGCGCTGCGCGCCTTCGCCGAGGAGCGCTCCCGTCAGCGGCACGATCACCTCGGCGGGGGTCCGGTACGCGGAGGCCGCTTATCCCCTGCTCGGACGGCCCGGTCGTCCTGCTGCGCGCCTCGCTGCACGACTCACTGCGCAGCATCAACCTCGTCCGCAGGCGGCTCGTCGTTGCAGGTCTGATCGCGCCTGGCAGCCTCCTCGCTGGTCGGCTATCTCGCCGCTTCGATCTTCGCCCGCCGCATTCGCCGCCTCGAGCGCGCGGCCGATCGGATCGCCAGCGGCGACTTCGGCGAACCGGTTGTCGACCCGGCCGGGACGAGCTCGGCCAGCTTGCCGCCGCATTCGAGCGAATGCGCCAACGGCTGGCGCAGCTCGAGCACGCCCGGCGGGAGTTCATCGCCAACGCGTCCCACGAGCTGCGGACGCCGCTGTTCTCACTCGGTGGGTTTCTCGAGCTGATGGCCGACGAGGAGCTCGACCCGAGAACGCAGGCCGAGTTCACGGCCACGATGCGCGAGCAGGTCGAACGCCTGACGAAGCTCGCGACCGAGCTCCTCGATCTTTCGCGGCTCGATGCCGGACGGCTGACCGTCGAGCGCGAGCGTCTCGACCTCGACGCGCCTTGCCTCGCTTCTGGCGGATGAGTTTCGGGGTGTCGCCCGCTCGACCGGACACCAGCTGTCCGTTCGAGGCAACGGCCCGACAGAGGGCGTAGGGGACGAGGAGCGGGCGCTTCAGATCGGGCGAATCCTCGTCGAGAACGCCTCGTCCACACGCCGCCAGGCACGCCTGTCCGGCTCGCGGACGGCACGCCGGGACGGATCCGTCCTCCTGACCGTCGACGACGAGGGCCCGGGAATTCCCGCCGACTCACGCCGGCCAGGTCTTCGATCGCTTCTACCGCCTCGAAGGGCGCGGTGGCATCCGGCAGCGGCCTCGGACTTGCGATCGCGAAGCGAGCTGGCGGAGCTGATGGGCGGTTCCGTGGAGCTCGACGTGAGCGACGGCAGAACCAGATTTACCCTCGTCCTGCCGGCTTCTCGGACGCGCTGCCGTTTCCACGCGAAAACGAACGCCGTGGAAGAACCGCTCGCTACAGTGAGCCGGATGGCGGCTCCCGGCTCTTTGCCGTCGGTGATCGTCGTCGCCGCCGTTCTGGGCAGTGGCGCTGCGTTGGGCATCGGAAAAGGCGCGGGCTGGCTCTGACCAGGGCACGAAGATCGGTCGTCGTCGTGCGCGAGGCCGCCCAGCCGGCTGCTCCTGCCGGCCTCAGCGACGTCGAAAGTGTCCCTCGCTCCAGGCAGGGGCTTCGATCCGCAGCGAATCTCTCGCACGACCGCTCGCCCGGGGTGGTGACGATCTTCGCCTACTTCGGCGATCCCAGCTCCCTCGGCCCAGATCTCCCCAGGGCTCCGGTTTCGTCATCTCTCCCGAAGGGCTACGTCCTCACGAATTCGCACGTGATCACGAACGCCGGCGACGGGTCGCGCGTGCAGCGCCGCAGACCATCTCTTCGTCGAGTTCGCGGACGGTGACCGGGTCGAGGCGACGGTGGTCGGCTGGGACCTCTACGACGACGTCGGTCTTGCTCCGCGTCGATCCGAACGCGCACCAGCTCTCGCCCGTGCCGCTCGGGAGTCGGCTCTCCGTGGTCGGTGGGCGAGCCTGTGGCCGGCGATCGGAAGCCCGCTCGGTAACGAGAACACGCTGACGCGTCGGAGTCGTCTCTGCGATTCACCGCTCGATCGACGCGCATCACCGTCCGGCGTTACAACATCGTCGACGCCATCCAGACCGACGCCCCGATCACGCACGGAACTCGGGCGGCCTCGCTCTCGATGCGCGCGGGCGTGTTGTCGGCATCAATGCGCAGATTCGCAGCGCCAACGGGACGGGCAACGACAGCGGGATCGGCTTCGCGGTTCCGATCGACGCGGCGAAGTGCTCCGTGCGCGCAGCTGATCGCGAAGGGTGCGTGACATACGCCTACGTCGGCATCACCACCGAGAACCTGACGCCCTCAGCTGGCCCGGGCGCTCGGCTAGCAACGGTCGACCACGGCGCGCTGATCGTCACCGTCAAGGGCGGCAGTCCGGCGGACGCGGCCGGTCTCCGCGGCGGCATCCGGAAGCCAACGTCTCGGGCCGAACGGTGTCGACCGGAGGAGACGTGATCGTCGCGATCGACGGGAAGCCCGTCAACGGCGCCGACGATGTCGTGCGGTTCGTGTCCTTCGCGCTGAGGCCGAAGGACGTTGCCGTGCTCACGGTCGTCACGCCGGCGGGCAAGCGCAAGAAGGTCGCGGTCACGCTCGCGGAGCGCCGGCTGCCTGCAGGTTAGTCCTGGTGCGCCGGGGCATAAGCGCCCTGAGAGACGACGCTGTGCTCAGGAGCTCTCGGTAGCTTTCGGTACTTTGTCTTCGGTCTACCTGGCAAGGCTTCTTCGTGGCGGTCGAATCCCATGACAACCAGCGCTAACGGCGATGCCGTCACGGTCCGGCTGACGATCCCTGCCCGGGCCGAGTACATCACGCTCTGCCGCCTTGCTCTCACCGGCATCGCGCGGCTTCGCGAGCTGTCCGACGAGCTCCTTGCGGATCTGAAGCTGGCGCCTGCACCGAGGCCGCGTCCAACTCTGTCCGTCACGCGTACGGCGACACCGACGCGGGCGTCGTCGGACATCATCGTACGAGCTCTGTTCCCCGACCGGCTCGTCATCGAGGTCACCGACGAGGGCGAGGGGTTCGACCCCGCGGAAGCGGAGGGCAGCGCCGACGAGCTGTCGGAGGGCGGCCTCGGCATCGCGATCATCCGCGCGATCGCGGACGAGGTCGAGATCGGCGCCCAGCCCGGCGGTAAAGGATCGCGGCTTGCGCTTCGAGAAAGGCTCTGAGCTAGCCCGTCCGGGCTGTATTGTCGCGACCGTTCGCGTCTCGAGGAAGCGCCCAGACCATGCTCCAACTCGTCAACGTCGGACACAAGTCGCTCGCCGACTACGCGACCATCGCGACGCGTGGGCTCATGGACGAGATCCAGCGGCTGGCCGAGCCGCTCGCCGGCAAGCGCGTCGTGCACCTCTCGGCGACGGCGTTCGGCGGCGGTGTCGCGGAGATCAACTACACGCTCGATCCCGCTGATGCAGGACGCCGGGCTCGACGTCGAGTGGCGGATCATCCAGCGGCGCCGAAGAGTTCTTCGAACGTCACGAAGACGATCCACAACGCGCTCCAGGGCAACCCGCAGGGCCTGACGCGACGAGCAGCGCGAGATCTTCCGGCGCTACCAGCGAGCTGAACGCGCGCGAGTTCGAGGACGACTACGACTTCGTCATCGTCCACGACCCGCAGCCCGTCGGGATGATCGACTACTTCGCGGACTCGCAGCGCGCACTGGATCTGGCGCGGGCACATCGACTTCTCGACGCCGAACAAGGACGTCTTCGACTTCCTCCTCCCGTCGATCCGACGCTACGACGCCGCGATCTTCCACATGCGCGAGTACGTGCCGAAGGCCGAGGGCCTGCCGCCGTGCTACATCTGGCCGCCGGCGATCGATCCGCTGGCGCCGAAGAACATGGCGCTGTCGCCGGAGGACGCGGCGTACATCGTCGACCAGTTCGGGATCGACGTCGAGCGGCCGCTGCTGACGCCAGGTGTCGCGCTTCGATCCGTGGAAGGACCCGCTCGGCGTGATCGACGCGTACCGCGCTGGTGAAGAAGGAGTTCCCAGACGTGCAGCTGGCGCTCGTCGGCTCGATGGCGCACGACGACCCGGAGGGCTGGGACTTCTACAACCAGACGGTCGCGTACGCCGGCGGCGACCCGGACATCTACATCCTCTCCAACCTGAACAACGTCGGCTCGGTCGAGGTGAACGCGTTCCAGGTGCACTCGGCGGCCGTCGATCCAGAAGTCGATCAAGCGAAGGCTTCGGCCTCACCGTGACGGAGGCGCTCTGGAAGACGCGTCCGACCGTCGCCGGGCAGAGTGGGCGGGATCGTCGCCCAGATCCAGGACGGCGAGACCGGATGGCTCGTGGACTCCTCGACCGAATGCGCGGAGGCGTGCATCGAGATCCTCCGCAACCCGGGAGACGCGCGGCAACGAGCGCTCCGCGGGAAGGAATACGTGCGGCGACACTTCCTGACGCCGCGCCTGCTGCGCGACTGGCTCGTGCTCTTGAACCGGTTGCTCGGCAACGACACGTCCGGCGCCGAGGTTCGCAGTCGTCGCCGCCGTCTGACGCTTCCCATGCGCCGCAAGCTGATCGTCGTCTCGAACCGAGGTCCGGTGTCGTACGGCCGCGCCGCCGACGGGACCGGACCGCGAGCGCGGCGGCGGCGGGCTCGTGACGGCGCTGCGCAGCCTCGTGCAGTACCACGACGTCACGTGGATCGCGAGCGCGATCACGCGAAGAGGACGCGTGCAGTCGCCGGTGAGACGCTCGATGAGACCGCGCGCGACGGCTCGCCCTACAGGCTGCAGCCTCGTCGCGCACGATCGAGCAGGCGTACGACTGGTACTACAACGTCGTCGCGAATCCGATGCTCTGGTTCGTCCAGCACTCGCTCTGGGAGCTGCGCGTACGCACCGAAGATCGACGCGGCGTTCCATCGCGCGTGGGCTGAGGGCTACGTCGCTGTGAATCGCGAGCTTTGCGGACGGCGGTCGACGCGGAGCTCGAGCGCGACGCCCGACGCCGCGGTCTTCTTCCACGACTACCACCTCTACCTCGCTCCGCGCATGGTGCGCGAGCGGCGGCCCGACGCCGCGCTGATGCCACTTCGTCCACATCCCGTGGCCGCAGCCCGACTACTGGCGCGTCCTCCCGAAGGAGGCGCGGTGTGCGATCCACGACGGGTTGATCGCGAACGACGTCGATCGGCTTCCACACCGAGCGCTGGCGCAGGAACTTCATCTACGAGCGTGCGCGAGTTGCTCGGCGAGGACGTCACGCGCGAAGACCGGTGCGACGGCGCCGATCTCGGTCGACTCCGCCGAGATTCGACGCGAGCTCGCGCAGAGCGAGTGCGGTGCTGCGGCGCCGAGCAGGAGATTCTCGCCGAGCCGCCCGGAGAAGCTCGTCGTGCGCGTCGACCGAACCGATCCGTCGAAGAACATCGTGCGCGGCTTTCGCGCCTTCGAGCTCTACCTCGACGCCCATCCGGAGATGCACCGGCGCGTCGGGATGCTCGGCGCTGCTCGACCCGTCGCGCCAGGACATTCCCGAGTACGCGGAGTACCTCGGCGCGATCCAGCGCGAGGCGCGCCGCGTCAACGATCGCTTCCAGCGAGAGCGGCTGGCGCCCGATCGACCTGCAGATCGCGGACGACTTCGCCAGATCGGTGCGCCGCGTACAAGCAGTTCGACGTCCTGCTCGTGAACGCGATCTTCGACGGCATGAACCTCGTCGCGAAGGAGGCGCCGCTCGTCAACGAGCGCGACGGCGTTGTTGTCTTATCTGAAAACGCAGGCGCGCATGCCGAGCTCGGCGAATGGGCGTTGACCGTCAATCCCGTTCGACGTCGAGGGTCAGGCCGCAGGCGATCGCGGCGCGCTTTGGCGATGGATCGCCGACGAGCGGCGCAGGCGGCTCGAGGCCATCCGCACGCACGTGCGCGAGCACGACCTGAACCGGTGGACAGACATGCTTGCTGGCCGCGCTCGACCGCGTAGCCGCGCCGGCTCGCCGGTTAGGATCGTCCACGGCATGAGCGAGTTGAGCCACGTCACGCGAGGCGGGTGACGTTCGCATGGTCGACGTCGGCGGCAAGCCGCTCGCACGGCGCCGCGCGCGTTGCGCGCGCCACCGTGCGGATGGCACCGGAGACCGCGCGGCGATTGCGCGAGCTGCCGAAGGGCGATGCGCTGGCAACCGCGCAGGTGGCGGGAATCATGGCCGCGAAGCGGACGAGCGAGCTGATCCCCCTCTGTCATCCACTGCCGCTTGTCGCACGTCGAGGTGTCTCTCGAGGTCGGCGCGGCGGGTGTCGAGATCACCGCCGTCGCAGAGGCGACCGCGCAGACCGGAGTCGAGATGGAAGCGCTGACGGCGGTCGCCGTTGCGGCATTGACCGTGTACGACATGGCGAAGGCGATCGACAAAGCGATGTCGGTGACGGAGATCACGCTGGTCGAGAAGACGAAAGAGCCCGTGTGAGGGCGGCTGTCCTCACGATCTCGGACGGCGTTGCGGCAGGGGAGCGCGAGGACGAGAGTGGCGCGTTGCTCGTGGAGCTGCTCGAGGGCGAGAAGTACGAGGTCGAGCATCGCATCGTGCCCGACGAGCGGCCGCAGATCGCGGCCGCGCTGCGCGCGTTGTCGACGAACGCGCGGGTGATCCTGACGACCGGTGGCACGGGCGTGTCGCCTCGCGACTTCACGCCGGAGGCGACAGAGTCGGTGATCGAGCGGCGCGTGCCCGGGATCGCCGAGGCCCTGCGCGCAGATGCGATCCGGCAGACGCCGCACGGGTTGCTCGGCCGCGGTCTTGCCGGGCATCCGTGGGCAGACCTTGATCGTGAATCTCCCGGGATCGCCCGGCGGCTGCCGCGACGGCTTCGCACTGATCAAGCCCGCGTTGTCGCACGCCCTCGAGCTGATCGCAGGCGGTCGCTCGGAGCATCTGCCGACGTGACGACCGCAGCCGCGCTTCCCGGTCGTTTCGCTTCGCTCGTCGAAGATCGAGCACACCGTGCTTCGCGTTGCCGTTCGCCTACATCGGCGCGCGTTGCTCTGCACCAACAGCGTTCCGTCTGCGCACGATCTCGTGTGGATCACGCTCGCGATGCTCGGCGCGCGGTCCCTCGCGATGGGATTGAACCGCGTGATCGATGCGGAGATCGACGCCTCGCAATCCGCGCACGGCCGACCGCGAGCTGCCGGCAGGACGGCTTTCGCGCGTGCAGGTGATCGTCTTCTGCGCGCTCGCGCTTGCGCTCTACCTCGCTGTCGTGCTTCCAGCTCGATCCGATCGTGCGCTGGCTGTGGCCGATCCCGCTCGTCGGGTTCGTCGTCTATCCGTACCTGAAGCGCTTCACGTGGCTGAGTCACATCTGGCTCAGGGTCGTGGACGGGCTCGCGCCGGTCGGCGCCTGGGTTGCGATCACAGGGCGGCTGCCGTGGGAGGCCTGGGCGCTCGGCGCGGCAGTCGCGGTCTGGATCGCGGGTTCGATCTGTTCTATTCGTTGTTCGATCGCGAGTTCGACGTCGAGCAGGGCCTGCACTCCGTGGCGGTGCGCTTCGGCGTGGAAGGCGTTTTCCGGGGCGCCCGCCTGTTGCACGTGCTGACGGTGGTGCTGCTCGCCGCGGTGGGCCTCGGCCTGCACCTCGGCTGGTTCTACTGGCTCGGCGTCGCAGTGGTCGCAGCGCTGCTCGCCTACGAGCATTCGCTGGTGAGGCCCGGCGATCTCCGCCGGCTCGATGCGGCTTTCTTCACGGTGAACGGCGTGATCAGCGTCGTGTTCTTCGCGTTTCGTTCTGGCCGAAGTGACGCTCTAGCCGAGCTCGAAGCGGCAGGCACTCCACGGCCAATCCGCGATGCTTTGCAGAGGCCGGCGCGGACCGGGTTTTCCATCACGTAGAGACAGACATGCTCGAGCTCTTCCTCGTCGAGTGACCTGCACCAGAATCGCTCGCCGAAGACGTGTCCCCAGCGTCCGTACTTGCCGTTGAATCCTTGGGCGTAGATCGCCGTTCAAAACCTGCATGCCGTCGGAGAGATTCTGGCGCGTCGTGTCGAGTACCAGGTGGTAGTGGTTCGTCATCAGGCAGAACGCGTGACATGTCCACTCGTATTGGTGGACGGCGAGGGCGAGCAGGCTGAGGAAGGCACGCCGGTCGTTGGCGTCCTGGTAGATCGCCATCTTCGCCACCCCGCGCGTCGCGACATGGAAGAGCCCATCCGGGAAGACGCATCGGGGCATCCGCGGCATCGACGCAACCTATGAGGTCGGGCGGCGCGCGCCCTGTCCGCCGAGGCGGCATGTGCAACGAAGAGTCACACTTTCGGGCACGAACTCCATGTCCCCATTGATCAGCCTTGGCCATGTCCAGTCACCCCACGTCGCGGGACAGTCCCTGACGTGTGACGCCGCGCCGTGGCCGGAAGGGACGCGGATGTGCTGGTTCGGGCGGGCTGGGCACGACTACAGTGGCGTGGTGATTCGGGCTCGAGGAGTGGAGAAGCGCTACGGCGACAAGCGCGTCCTGCGCGGCGTCGAGTTCGACGTTGCGGCTGACGGCTTCCTGCTCGTCACCGGGCCGAACGGATCCGGAAAGACGACGCTGCTCCGGCTCTGCGCCGGGCCTCGCGACTCCGACGTGCCGGCGAGCTCGACGTCACGCTCGAGCGCGGACGCATCGGCTACCTCGCGCACGAGCCGCTCGTCTACCGCGAGCTGACAGCGCTCGAGAACCTCGACCTCTACGGACGGCTCTACCGCGTCGCGGAACGGCGCGAGCGCAGTCGGCATGCTGCTCGAGCGCTTCGGGCTCTGGGATGCACGACACGAACGCGCCGACTTCTACTCGCGCGGGATGATTCAGCGGCTCGCGCTCTGCCGGACGCTGCTGCACGATCCCGACTTGCTCGTGCTCGACGAGCCCTACAGCGGCCTCGACGACGAAGGAGCAGCGCTGCTCGATCGCGAGCTCGAAGAGCGCCGGCCTAACTGCGCGTTCCTCGTCTCGACCCACGACCCGGGCGCATCGACCGCTTCGCCACGTCGAAGCTCGCGCTCGCGTGATGTACCTCGCCGACGTCGGCGCGCTGGCGCGCAAGGATCTTCTGCTCGAGCTGCGCGCGCGCGAGACACGCTGCCCGCGATGCTGCTCTTCGTCGTCTCGACGCTCGTCGTATTCCACTTCGCGCTGCCCGGCAGACTCGTCCGAGCTCGCGGCGACCGGACTGCTCTGGGTGGCGATTGCTCTTCACGGCGCTGCTCGGCCTCGCGCGCGCCTTCGCCGCCGAGCGGGAGCAGGGCGTGCTCGACGGGCTCGTCCTGGCGCCGAGCGACCGCAGTGCGATCTGGCTCGGCAAGGCGCTCTCCGTTGCTCGCGTTCCTCGCACTGGCCGAGCTCGTCGCTCTGCCCGCTTTCGCGCTCTTCTTCGCTCCGGTCGACGGCTGCGATGCTCCGTCGGCGTCGTTGCCTCGCCGACATCGGCATCGCCGCCGTCGGGACGCTGCTCGCCGCGATGGCGGCCGCGAGCCGGGCTCGCGAGCTACTGCTCCCTTTGATCTTCCTTCCTCTCGCCATCCCGATCATCATCGGCGGCGTCGGTACCAGCGTCGACCGACGACCCGGCCCGCTACGTCGTGGTTCCTCGTTCTCTACGACGCACTCTTTGCGATCATTTGCTGGGCTTCCTTGAGTACGTGCGTTACGGAATAACCGCCTGCGGCGCGCTCGCCGCGCTGGCCTTCACCCTCGTCACCGTTTCGCGTCGCGCTGGTCTTCTTCTACGCGCCCGTCGACGCGGACGGCCTGAACCAGAAGATCTTCTACTTCCACGTCGGCCATCGCCATCACGGCGTACGCCTGCTTCGGCTGGGGAGGCTGGAAGGCGTTGCGCGTGCTCTGGAAGCGGGACGAGGACGCGGATCTCGAGAGCTACGTCGCGATCCACCAGGGCGTCATCTTCGGCGCGCTCACTCTCGTGACCGGCTCGATCTGGGCGCGCTACCGGTGGGGCCACTGGTGGGAATGGCACGAGAACCAGCTCGTGCTGTTTCTCGTGCTGTTTCTCTTCTACGCCGCGTACTTCATGCTGCGCTTCTCGGTCCCAGCCGGACCTCGGCGAGCGAATCTCAGCGCCGTCTATGCGCTCTTCGGCGTCGCGCTCGTGCCGGTGAGCATCCTCGCGATCCGCCTTTCCGAACGCTTCATCCATCCGGTCGCGTTCGACACGGGCGGCCCCAACATGGCCGGCTCGCAGTTCTTCACGTTCTGCGTCTCGCTGGCAGCGATGCTCGTGCTCGCGGCGACGCTCTACCACGCTCGAGCTCGCCGGCGAAGCGCATCGACGTGCGCCTCCGCGAACTGCGAGAGGCGCTGCGATGACCTCGGAGGAGAAGTACGTCGCAGCCGCCTACCTCGTCATCTTCGCCGTCGTGCTCGCGTACGTCGTGATCATCGCGTTGAAGCTGCAGCGCCTCGAGCGCGAGCTCGAGCGAGCTCGCGGAGCTGGCGCGCACGAAGCGAGGAAGAGCGGAAGGCGGTCCCGGTTGGCTGAGCTGCTCTTCTGGCCGGCGCTGCTCGCTTACGGCGAAGCTGCCGTCGCCTACCTGAACGATGCGCGCCATCCCGGAGTCGCAGGCCGGCTCGCGACGTGGGGCGTGCGGGTCGGGCTGGCTCGTGCCAGACGGCGCTGCTCGTGGTGCAGGCCACGCGCGCGAACGGCTTCCCGTGGTCGACGTGGGGCGGCTCGCTCAATCTCTTCGTCTGGCTCGTCGTCGGCGCGTACCTGATCTGGGGCTGCCAGCCGCGTTACCGCCTGCTCGGGCTCGCGGTTCTCCCCTCGCCGTCCTGCTGTTCATCCTCGCGCGGGTCGGCGGCGGAACCGGGGTCGGCAGTCGGAGCCACTACTCGAACCTCTTCCTCGTGCTGCACGTCGGGCTGGTGCTCGCAGCTTTCGCGGGTTTCACGCTCGCCGCCGCGCTTTCGGCGCTCTACCTGTGGCAGGAACGGCGACTGAAGCGCCGCGAGAGCTCGATCCTCCGTCGTGCGTGCACCGCGCTCTCGCGGCTGGACGCAGGTGGCGGCGCGCACGATTGCGTTCGCGCTGCCGGCGCTCACGCTCGGGATCGCGGTCGGCATCGCGCGGCTGCGCGACCGCGGCGGCGGCTTCGACGCGCTGATGGCGGTCACCATCGTCACGTGGACGGTCTACGCGGCCTCGCTCGCGCTTGCGACATCTCGCCGGCTGGCGCGGCCGGCGCGCCGCGTACCTCGTCGCTCGCCGGCTTCGTGCTCGTCGCCGTCGTTCGCCTCGCCCTTCCCGTCACCCACTTCGCGACATGAGCATCGTTCTCGTCGGCATCTCGCATCACCAGGCGCCTGTCGAGCTGCGCGAGCGCGCGGCGCTCGACCGGACACGCGCCGCGGAGCTGGCGCAGGCGCTCGCCGGCGGTCAGGGCGAAGCGGTGTGCCTGTCGACGTGCAACCGCACGGAGCTCTATCTCGCCGACGAGTCCGGGGACGCAGCGGAAGAGAAGGCCGAGGCCGCACTGCTCGGCGCTCGAATCGGAGCTCGGCCCTGCCCTCTACCGCCTGCGCGACGACGAGGCGGCGCTCCATCTCTTCCGCGTCGCCGCCGGTCTCGACTCGATGATTCCGGGCGAGGGAGAGATTCTCGGACAGGTACGCGCCGCGCACGAGGCCGGCGCAACGGGGCCGTTGCTCGACCGCCTCTTCCGCCAGGCGCTTCAGGCCGGAAAGAAGGCGCGCACCCAGACCGCGATCGGAGAGAGCCCGGCATCGGTGTCGTCGGCCGCCGCGGCGCTCGCCGAGCAGGTGTTCGGAGATCTCGAGGGGCGCACCGTCCTCGTCGTCGGGGCGGGAAAGGTGGGCGAGTCGGCCATCCGGAACCTCGTCTCGCGCGGTGCGACGATCGCGTCTGTCGCCAACCGCACCGGAGCGCGCGCCGAAGAGCTCACGCAGCGTTTCGGCGGCGAGGCCCTGCCGCTCGACCGAGTCGAGGAGGAGCTCGCGCGCGCGGATGTCGTGCTGTCGTCGACGAGCGCTCCTGGTTGGGTTCTCACGCGCGAGCAAGTCGAGCAGGCGCTGCCCGCTCGCAGGGGACGCCCGCTTTTCCTGATCGATCTCGCGGTGCCGCGCGATCTCGATCCCGCCATCCACGAGCTCGAGGGCTGCTACCTGTACGACATCGACGACCTCCAAGCAGTCGTGGCCGAGACGCTTGTCGGCCGCCGCCGCGAGGCCGAGCGTGCGGAGGCGATCGTCGCCGAGGAAGCGGATCGATTTCCGCGCGTGGCAGGCGTCGCTGGACGTCGTTCCCGGCGATCACCTCTCTGCGCGCCCGAGCCGAACAGATTCGCGACGCGGAGCTTCGCCGCGCCGAAGCTGAACGACGCGGAGCGTCGCGCTGCGGAGTCGGTGACTGCGGCCGTCCTGAACAAACTCCTGCACCTGCCGACAATCCGCGATGAAACAGGCCGCCGCGGCAGCCGACGGCGTGATTTATGCTGATGCGGTGCGTCACCTCTTCGGTCTCGAGGACGAGCGTTGAAGTCGGCGAACCTGATCGGTCGCCCGCTTCCCGTGCAGGCGCCGACCGCCTTCGTGCGCGTAGCGCAGGCGCAGGCTATGCGGTCAGACACGCGTCAAGCGCACCTGGTGCCGTGCTGATCCGCGTCGGTTCCCGCGGCAGTAGGCTCGCGCTCACGCAGGCCGAGCTCGCCGCGGCGCGCCTGCGCGGGCCGGGCATCGAGATCGCGCTCGTTCCCGATCACGACGGCGGGCGACCGCGACCGCACGAGTCCATTTGGCGAGATTGGAGCTCGCGGTGTCTTCGTCAAGGAGCTCGGAGGAGGCGCTGCTCGACGGCCGCATCGACGTTGCCGTGCACTCGGCGAAGGACATGACCTCGACGGATACCCAGGGCCTTGCGGTCGGCGCGTACCTCGAAGCGAGAGGATCCTCGCGACGCGCTCTGTGGGACCGCTGAGCTGCGCCCGGGCATGCGAGTAGGCACGGCCTCAGTCCGGCGCAGGGCGCAGCTGCTCGCCCTCGAGCCGACGCTCTCGATCGAGCCGATGCGCGGCAATATCGAGACGCGCCTGCGCAAGCGCGGCGAGCGAGGCCTCGACGGGATCGTCCTCGCTGCGTGCGGGCTCGACCGCCTCGAACCTCGGCGGCGGAGATCGGCGCACCGCTTCGAGCCGGACGAGATGGTCCCGGAGGCCGGGCAGGGCGCGCTGGCGCTTCAGGTGCGCGCGAGGCGACGAGCATCTCGTCGGCGCGGCCGACCACGCGCGAGACGCGCCGGCGGGTCGAAGCCGAACGCGCCTGCTGTCGCGGTGATCGGCGGCGGTTGCCTCGCGCTCGATCGCGGCGTATCACGACGGTGCGCTGCTGACCGCCCTCGTCGCGGCCGAGGACGGCAGCTGGATCGAGCGTCGCAGTGGTGAGGACGCCGGCGAGGTGGCAGCCGCGCTGATGCCGTTCGTCTCGGCCTGACATGCGCGTGATCGTCACGCGGCCGCAGGCGCAGGCCGAACCGCTGCTGAATGCGTTGCGCGCGGAGGCTTCGAGCCGATCGCGTGCCCGGTGATCGCGACCGGAGCCGATCGACGACGGTCCGATCGACGTCACCGGTTACGACTGGGTGATCGTCACGAGCGCGAACGGCGCCGCAGAACTTGGGGCCCGACATACCGGCGTCCTCCGCGCGTTGCGGCCATCGGGGAGCTGACGGCGGCCGCGCTCGAGGCGCAGGGAATCGCGGTCGAGTTCGTCCCCACTCATGGCGTCGCAGGAAGGGCTCCTCGCCGAGCTCCCGCGGCCCGGTAGGCGCGCGCTCTTCGTCGGCGCCGAGCGCGCCCGCCGACTACTCGCCGACGAGCTTCCGGCGGACTTCCGCGCGGTCTATCGAACCGTCGAGCTGTACGCCGGCGCCTCCCGACGGCGACCTCGTCCTGCTCGCCTCGCCTTCCGCGGCGGCGCGCGTGGGCGAAGCTCGGCTCGACCCTGCCCGCGATCACGATCGGGCCGCAGACGACGGCCGCCGCGCTCGACCGCGGGTCTCATCGTGGTGGCGGAGGCGGGCACGCAGAATGTCCGCCGGCCTCGTAGACTCCGCCGCGGCGTGGCGCGCTTCATTACGTTCCTGACGGACTTCGGCCTGCAGGACGACTTCGTCGGCACCTGCCACGGTGTGATGAAGCGGATTGCGCCCGAGGTGGAGATCATCGACATCACTCACGGCATCCCGCCTCAGGGCGTTCTGCAGGGGCGCTGACCCTGGCGAACACGCTGCCGTTCATGCCCGAGGGAGTCCACCTCGCCGTCGTGGATCCAGGGGTCGGTAGCGCACGACGCCCGCTGGCGCTGCGCGACGCACACGGGCGCGTCTACGTCGGGCCTGACAACGGGCTGTTGATTCCGGCCGCCGAGAAGCTGGGCGGGATCACCGAGGCGCACGAGCTCGCGAATCCCGAGTACGCGCTCGAGTCGGTCTCCCGCACGTTCCACGGCCGCGACCTCTTCGCCCCGGCGGCTGCGCACCTTGCACTCGGCGTTCACGCTCGGCGAGCTCGGGCCGCCGGTCGATCCGGATGCCCTCGGCTCGTCTCGACATCCCGCAGCCCGATGTCGGCGCGACACGAGATCCACTCGACCGTGCTGTCGATCGACCGGTTTGGGAACATCGGGCTCAATCTCGACCGCGCACACTCTCGAAGAGGCTGGTGTCGTGCCCGGGACACGCGTGGAGTTGCAGGCCGGTCCCGAGCGGTATTACGCCGTCGCTGCGCGGACGTTCGCCGACGCGAGGCCGGGCGACATCATCCTCTACGAGGACGCCTACCGGAACATCTCGATCGCGATCAACGGCGGTAATGCCGCAGAGATGTTCGGGATCAAGGAGGGTCAGGACATCCGAATTCACCTGGACGCGTTTTGAACAGGCGGGCTCTCGGCCAGAGGTTCGCGCGTTTGTCGACGAACGCCGTCCGTACGCAGCCCGAGCCTCTGGAGATTCTTCCGGCCGCTCGTTCGCAAACAGTTCGACGCGATCGCCGGGGATTGGGACACGATGCGTGATCCGACGACACCTCGCACCGTACGAGGCCGCGCTGGCTGCGGTCGACCCTGCTCCGTGACAGAGCGCTCGACCTCGGCACCGGCACCGGCGCAGGGCGCGTTTGCGATCGCGCACGTCGCTTTCCGGACGCGCGAGTCGTCGGAGTCGATCTCGCCGACGCGATGCTCGCGCGAGGCGAGGCGCAAGACGCCGGCGGAGCTTGCCGGAACGCGTGCGGTTCGAGAACAGGCGGATGCGTCGGCACTCCCGTTTCCGACGCCTCGTTCGACCTCGTCGCGCACGCGAACATGATCCCGTTCTTCGACGAGCTCGCCCGCGTGCTCGCGCCCGGGGGCCACGCGCTGTTCGCGTTCTCGCTCGGCGCGGGGACGCCGATCTACGTCCCGCTCGGAGCGGCTCGAGCGAGAGCTTGCGAGCGCCGTGGATTCACGGAGTTTGCGGAGTTCGCCGCCGGCACGGGGACAGCGCTGCTTGCCCGTAAGGGAGACCGCCCGTAAGCTTCGGGCACAAGGTCGTTCGCGGCGCGGTATCACCGGTCCGGACGGCCTTTCTTTATGGGCGAGCGCGGCGCTAGTTGCGTTCGAGCACGACGTTGAAGCCGCGTGCATTCGCCTGAGCGGCGAATGCTTCCGGCTTCACGCTGATCCTCGAAGCCCGCGAGGTACAGCCTCGAACCCGCCGCAGGGATCGTTGCGCAGCTTGACCCCGGGAAATCCGGCCGCGGCCGCGCGATTCACGATCGCCGTGCGCAGTGGGGCGGTCACGCCCGTGGCCGAGGATCGCTTCGAGCCGGCCCAGCGGCTTTCGCCTGGATGCACTCGAGCGTGACGGCAAAACCTTCGCGCCGTGCTTCGTCTCTGGAGGTCGACTCCCACGTCGAAGGTGTCGATGCCGCGAACGACGACCCGAAAGCCGTCGCAGCCCTGGATGATGTTCGCGTTCACCGAACCCGCAGACGGCGGTCACCTGGTCAGACGCCAGGAACGTCACTGGTGCACGTCTTGCGCCGGCCCCGAAGACCGCCTCCAGCCCGCTGACGAACTCGAAGCCGCCCTCCGCAGGCCTGGTTGGGCCCAGCTCGGGCTGACGCTCGACGCGACAGGCCCAGAGACGGCACCTTGAGCCCGGCGAGAACGCAGGCAAGGCAAGCCACGCGCTGAAGAGACGAGCGACCCTCACGAAGGGCACGGTCCTTAGCCAGACCCTCAGGCGGGCGCTCCCACACTCGCCGAATCCCTCTTAGGTCCAGCGCCGAGCTCGCGAGTGGCGAGGGCCGGAATCGAACCGGCGACACCACGGTTTTCAGCCGTGTGCTCTACCAACTGAGCTACCTCGCCCGGCGGCGCCGCAGTCTAGCCGCGACTGCGACGCCTGCTTTGGCCGCAGCGAGCCTGTCGCATCGAGCACGTCGCACGAACTCCGCTCTTCATCAGGACCGCGTCGCGCTCCCGCCTCCGTCACTGCTCTGTGCAGCGCAGGACGCTCGTCGCCGGTCAGCGCGATCACGCACATGCTCGGATGGTCGCGCCGCAGCCGGGCGACGGCCGAGACGCCGTCGAGCCGCGGCATGTGCAGGTCGATGACCACCGGCGTCGGGCGACAGCTCGTCCGCGAGCTCGATCGCGGCGAGCCCGTCGACAGCGGTGCCGACGACGGCAAGCTCGGGCTGGCGCTCGATCAGATGGCGAGAGCGCGTCCAGGAAAGGAGCGTCGTCGTCGGCAAGGAGAACTCGGATCGTGCCCGCCGCATCGGCTTCCTCCATGGATCGGCAAGTTAGCCTTGCTCGCCGTGTCTTTGCAACCAGCCACGCCGCAAAGTCGCCGTCATCGGTGCGGCGCTCGACCTCGGCGCCGGGCGCCGCGGCGTTGACATGGGCCCTTCCGCGATCCGCTACGCGGGGCTGGCGGCGCGTCTCGGCGACCTCGGCTACGAGTACGTGGACCTGGGCAACGTCGAGACCGCGGTCGCCGGAGGCGACGGACGTCGGTGACGAGCACGCCCGCTTTCTCGCCCCAGATCAAGGAGACGTGCGAGCGGATCGCCGCAGCTCGTCGCGCGCGCGGCACGCGACGAGTTCGATTCCGGTCGTCCTCGGCGGCGACCACTCGGTCGCCCTCGGGAACGCTCGGTCGGGCCTGCGCGGAGGCGCACGGCCCGGCGGTGCGATCTGGATCGACGCGCACGGCGATCTCAACAGCCCGGAGACGACGCCCGAGCGGCAACGTGCACGGCATGGTGCTCGCCGCGGCGCTCGGGCTCGCCGGCGATCGTTCCGCGAGCGAGGGCTGGGCGTCTGCCCGCGCGTCGAGCCGGAGCGCGTCGCGCTCGTCGGACGTCCGCTCGCTCGACGACGGCGAGCGCGAGCTGCTCGACGAAGCTCGGACGCGCAAGGTGTTCACGATGAGCGACGTCGATCGTCTCGGGGTCGAGCGTGCGATCCGCGAGGCGCTCGCGCACGTCGCCGGCGCCGGGCTTCGTCCACGTGAGCCTCGACATGGACGCGCTCGATCCCGACGTCGCGCCGGGCGTGGGCACGCCGGTGCGCGGCGGGCTCTCCTACCGCGAGGCGCACCTTGCGATGGAGCTCGTCGCCGAGTCGGGCCTCGCGACGTCGCTCGACGTCGTCGAGGTGAACCCGGTCCTCGACCGCGAGAACGAGACCGGAAAGCTCTGCCGTCGAGCTCGATCGGCTAGCGCGTTAGGCGCGCGGATCCTCTAGAAACCGCTCGATCGCGTCCGGCGGTCTCTTCGTAGCGCGTCCCAGTACGACCATGTGGCCGCCGGGAACCTCGACGACCTCAATCAGGTCGCCGAGCGCCGGCCCGGTATGCGTCGATCTGATCCTCGCGCACGAGCCCGAACTCGCCGGCGTGGACGAGCAGCGTCGGGACGCGCAGCGTCTCCGGCGGCGGCGGCGGCGTGGTGAGCTCGCCGTACATCGACACGACCGCGACTCTGGCAATAGCGGAAGCGCCAGCGGCCGTCGCGATGCTGCACGAGGTGCTCGCGCATCTCCTCCTCGAGATGCTCGCGCGGCGTCGGCATGCGCCGGTCTCGAGCCCGCTCGGCGATCGCCTCCTCGAGGCGAGTCGAAGGCGCGGTCTGCCGCGTCTCGCGTTCGGCGAAGTCGAAGCCGACGTGCGGCAGAAGCTGGATCGCAGGGTCGAGCAGCGCGGCCCGCTCGATCGCGGTCAGGTGCCAGCGCGGCCAGTTCGAGGACGAGCCGGCCGCCGAACGAGTGGCCGACCCACTGCGTCCGGCGAACGCCGGCGGCGTCGAGCGTCTCGAGCACGTCGTCGTGCGTGGGTGGCGAGCGTCCAGGGCGGCTCCCAGCCCGGAGTTGCCGTGTCCGCGCAGATCGGGAGCGAGAACGCGGAAGTGGTCGCGCGAGCCGCTCCTCGGCGAGCCTGCGAAAGCGACGCCCGTGCGCGTTCACGCCGTGGAGACAGACGATCGGGGGCGCAGACGGATCGCCCCACTCGTGCAGGTTGAGCTCCATCAGTCGCACGTCACGGGGCGAAGATCCTCACGTGGGAGCCTGGTGAGCGATGCTCGCCGTCCTGTACGACATCCACGGCAACCTGGCTGCCCTGGACGAGGTGCTGAAGGATGCCGGAGGCCGCAGGGGCCGACGCGTATCTCGCTCGGCGGCGACTTCGGGTCGTGGTCGCCGTGGCCGCGCGAGACGATCGAGCGCCTGCGTGGACTGCCGAACACGACCTGGATCCGCGGCAACGGAGAGCGCTGGCTGCGCGAGCCGCCGCTCGATCGGCCCGGAGGTGCTCGGCCGCTCTTTGCCGGGCACGAGCTCCGGTCTCGGCACGGACGAAGGCTGGCTGTACTCCCTCCAGGCCCAGTTGCGAGCTGGACGGTGTTCTCTACGTGCACGGCTCGCCGCTGTCGGACGTCGAGAGCTTTCCGCCTGAGCCCGGCGAGGACGACGAACGGATGCTGAACGGCGTCCGCGACAAGACCGTCGTCTTCGGCCACAGCCACCAGCAGTTCCGCAGGCCGGGCCAGAACGGAACGACGCTCATCAACCCAGGCAGCGCCGGCATGCCGCTCGACGGAGACGTGCGCGCGGCGTACGCGCTGCGCGGCGACGACGGCGAGTTCGAGTTTCGCCGCGTCGAGTACGACGTCGAGCGTGCTGCGACGAGGCTGGGAGAAGGTCGGCGGCACGTTCGGCGAGCTTGCGGCCCAGCGGATCCGCCGCGGCTCCGACTAGTCCTGTCGTCTCCTCGCCGCTGCCTGACGGCTCGTAGTACGTCGTCCCCTTCAGCTCGTCCGGCAGGTAGTCGACGTCGAATCCGCGCGGGATCGGAGTGCGGATAGACGTAGCCCTCTCCCTTGCCGAGCTTGCGTCCGTAGTAGCTGCCGTCGGCCAGGGCCTTCGGCGGCCGGATGTTGCCCCGCTCCTGCACGTCCTTCGTCGCGCGCTTGATCGCTTCGTAGCTCGCGTTCGACTTCGGAGCGCGTGCGAGGTAGATCGCCGCCTGCGAGAGGTTCAGGCGCGCCTCCGGCAGGCCGACGTGCTCGACGGCCTGCGCCGCCGCGACCGCGACCAGCAGCGCGCGCGGATCGGCGTTGCCGATGTCCTCGGACGCGAGCACGATCATGCGCCGCGCGATGAAGCGCGCGTCTTCGCCGCCCTCGAGCATCGCCGCGAGGTAGTAGACCGCCGCGTCGGGATCGGAGCCGCGCATCGACTTGATGAACGCCGAGATGAAGTCGTAGTGCGCGTCGGCGGTCTTGTCGTAGAGCAGCGGCCGCTTGCGCGCCGCGTCGTCGACGTGCGCCTCCGGAGCGGCTCGCCTCGGCGGCCTGCGCTGTCTGCAGCGCGAGCTCGACGATGTTGTGCGACGGAGCGCGCGTCGCCGCCGGCGCGAGTGGCGATGCAGCCGGAGCGAGTCGTCGGGGATCTCCGCGCCCAGCTCGGCCGCGCCGCGGCGCACGACCGTCTCGAGCTCCTCCACGGACAGCGGCTCGAGCTCGTAGACCTGAGCTCGCGAGAGGAGCGCGGAGTTGACCTCGAAGTACGGGTTCTCCGTCGTCGCGCCGATCAGCGTGATCACGCCCGTCCTCGACACCGGGCAGGAGCGCGTCCTGCTGCGCCTTGTTGAAGCGGTGGATCTCGTCGAGGAAGAGGATCGTGCGCTTGCCCGTTCGCGCCGAGCCGCTCGCGCGCGCGTGCGAGCACTTCGCGCACCTGGCCGACGGTCGCCGAGACGGCTGACAGCTCCTCGAACGCGGCGCCGGTGGCGCGCGCGATGATCCGCGCGAGCGTCGTCTTCCCGCTGCCGGGCGGCCCGTAGAAGATGGCCGAGCGGACGCGGTCCTCCGCGATCGCGAGCCGCAGCGCCGAGTTCTCGCCGAGCACGTGCTCCTGGCCGACGAACTCGTCGAGCGACTGCGGTCGCATCCGCAGCGCGAGCGGCGCGACGCCTGGGAGCCGCTGCTCCGCCGCGTCCGAGAAGAGGTCGCTCATTGCAGGGAAGTATGCTCCGCAGGCCCTTGGCGACCGAGACTCACGAGGACTTCTCAGAGCCGATCCTGCCCGGCAAGGGCGCGTCGGACTACGAGCGCTACCTGCGGACGGACGAGCTGCTCGCGCTGCAGAAGTCGCCGGACGAGCGGGTCCACCCTGACGAGCTGCCTGTTCCAGACGGTGCACCAGTCCTCGGAGCTGTGGCTCAAGCTCGGCACCTCCGAGGTCGCGCGGCGCGACCGTGCACCTTCGTGCGGGCGAGCTTGCGTGCGGCTCTACGGCTGCTCGCGCGCGCGTCGCTCTGCCTGCAATTCATCACGCGCCAGCTCGACATGCTGGAGCAGATGTCGCCGTGGGAGTACCAGATCGTCCGCCGCGTTCTCGGACACGGCAGCGGCTTCGACTCACCGGGCTTCCGAGACGTTCGCCGGGTGACGCCGCCGCTCGGCGAGGCCTTCGAAGCGGCGGTGGCGCAGGCCGGTCTCGATCGTCGTCGAGGTGTACGTCCAGGGCCGCGAGCACGAAGAGCTCTATCAGCTTGCCGAGGCGCTGGTCGAATGGGACGAGCGGATCACGATGTGGCGGATCCGTCACTACAAAGTCGTCTCGCGCATCATCGGCGACCAGGTCGTCGGGACACAGGGGACACCGGTCGAGGTGCTCGGAAAGATGATCCACCACAACTTCTTCCCGGCGCTCTGGCGTGCGCGGAACCAGCTGACCGCCCGCTCGAAGGAAGAGGAGGAGTGAGCAGTGAGCGTACGGTCTCCTGCCGCGACGAGGTCACCGAGCTCCTGCAGGAGCTCATCCGCGTCGACACGACGAACCCGCCGGGCAACGAGACCGCCGGCGGCAGAGCTTCTCCGCGAGTACCTCGAGGAAAGCGGCGCGCAGGTGCGAGCTGTACGCGCGGGTGCCCGGAACGGGCGAACCTCGTCGCGCGCATTCCTGGTCGCGGCGACGGGCCGACGCTGCTCTTCCTCTCGCACACCGACGTCGTGCTCGCGGACGCGGCCGAGTGGAGTGCGGACCCGTTCGGCGGCGAGCTGCGCGACGGCTGCAGTCTGGGGTCGCGGCGCGCTCGACATGAAGGGGCAGGTCGCAGCCAGCGCGGTCGCGCTTGCATCGCTCGCGCGCGAGGGCTTCGAGCCGGCGGGCGACCTCATCTTCGCGGCGACCGCCGACGAGGAGGTCGGCGACGGCTTCGGTGCGCAGTGGCTGTGCGAGACGCATCCGGACGCAGTCCGTTGCGACTACCTGATCAACGAAGGTTCCGGCGAGCGGCTCGAGCTCGGCGGCAAGCCGTTCTACACCTGCTCGGTCGCCGAGAAGATGAGCGCGCCGTTCCGCCTGCGCGTGCGCGGGCGCAGCGGGCACGCGTCGATGCCGGGAATCGCGGACAACGCGCTCGTGAAGGCGGCGCCGCTCGATCACGCGCGCTCGGCGAGCTACGCGGCCCGAGCAGCAGCTCACGCCGGAGGTGGAGGCGCTGCTCGAGGCAGTCACCGGCGAGCGGCCGGCGTCGCCAGCCGATGCGCTCGAGCGGGCGCGAGCGATCGGTGAGTTCTTCGCCGAGATGGTCGAGCCGCTGCTCGTCGCTGACGCTTGCGCCGACGATGATCGAGCGCCTCGAAGAAGCGGAACGTCATCCCGGCGATCTGCGACGTCATCGTCGACTGCGCGGCTGCTGCCCGGAGACGACGCCGGCCGAGCAGCACGCGATCGTGCGCGCCGTGCTCGGACGACGGCGACTACGAGCTGGAGTGCCTCGAGGCGCACGGCGGTACGCGCTCGCCGATCGAGACGCCGCTCTGGGACGCCGTCGCGGCGGCTGGATCGCGAGGTCGAGCCGGACGCGAGGCCGGCGCCGATCTGCGTCGCCGGGTTCACCGACAGCCACTGGTTCCGCGAGGCCTTCGGCACCGTCGCGTACGGCTTCTTCCCGTTGCGCGTGATGGACGCCGAGCTGGCGGCGCGCCTGATCCCACTCCGCCGACGAGCGCATCCCGGTCGAGGACCTCGAGCTCGCGGTGAGCTTCATGAGGCACGCAGCTCAGGCCATGCTGGCCTGAGCGACGGCTCGATTTGCGGAATTCGACTCTGAGTCGATAACCTCGATCGCGATGAGCGACGAGAAGCTCGGCTCGGCGGGATGGCGCTCGCCAACGGCGTGCTCGTCCACGGGCCCACAGTCCTGGGCCTGCGCGATCCGCACGGAGGACGGGCAGCTGAAGGTGGCGCGCCCAGCGCAAGCGGCTCAGTGGGCGAGCAAGGTCGAGAGCCCGTTGCTTCGCGGGCCCGGTCCGCTCTGCTCGACGCCATGGCGATCATCCCGCAGATCAGGCGCGCCCTGCCGGAGGCGAGGCTGCCGTTCCAGCGGCCCGCGTGTCGTCGGCAGCGATGGTCGGCAGCGCCGTTCGTCGTGAGGGTCCTGCGCGGCTCCCGCTCGGTCGGCCCGGCGGCCGCAGGAGCTCGTCAGCGGCCTGCTCTCGATCGCGCTCCGCCGCGCTCGCGCTCCGCGGCGCGGACGTTGCCGCGTACCACGGCGCAGAGCACATCTCGATCGGCTCCTACGAGCAGGAGAAGCGCGCGGCGAAGGAGCACAGCCGCTGCGGATCGCACCTGATCGGCCCGTTGCTCGTGACGACCGCGATCGGCAACACGCTGCGCGGCGCGTGCACCCGCTCACGTGCGCAGGCCCGCGCAGGCTCGGCGCGCAGCTCGTCGCGCTGGCCGCTTCGACCGAGATCTTCGGCTGGATGGTCCGCAACCCGGAGCAACCGCGCTCGCGCGCGCCTGCGCCAAGCCGGGCCACGAGCTCCAGCATCGCATCGCGACCGCGGAGCCGACGCCGGAGCAGATCGAGGTCGCCGAGGCTGCGCTCGCCGCGTGCCTCGAGCTCGAGAGGAATAACGATGGCGCTCGAGGAACGGACGCACGTAAGCGGCTCCCGCCCGAGATCTTCGACCTCCCCGTCGAGAAGATGCGCGAGGGCTACTACACCGACGCGTACTTCAACCACACGCGCGCGACGCTGCTCGCACGACGGCCGCCACCCGCGCGTCGTGATGCAGGTCTTCCAGAAGCAGCGACGCGATGCTCGGCGGGATGGACGAGGCGATCGCGATCCTCAAGCTCTGCTCGCACGACTGGGACGCGCTCGACGGTGCACGCGCTCTACGACGGCGACCGCATCGAGCCGTGGGAGACGGTGATGACGATCGAGGGCGACTACACGCTGTTCGCCCACCTCGAGACCGTCGTACCTCGGCGTCGCTCGCGCGCCGCACGCTGATCACGACGAACATCGTGCGCGGTGCTCGAGGCGGCGAACGGCAAGCCGATCATCTTCATGCCGGCGCGGCACGACCACCACCGCGTGCAGACCGGCGACGGCTACGCCGCGTACGTCGCCGGCGCATCGTCGGCGCGCCGATCGGCGTCACGACCGACGCGCAGGCGTCCTGGTGGGGCGGCCGCGGGCATCGGCACCGTGCCGCACGCGCTGATCGCCGTCGTACGGCGGCAACACGGTGCTCGCCGCGACGAAGTTCGCGGAGTGGGCCGCCGACGACATCAACATCACCGTGCTCGTCGACTTCGAGAACGACTCGGTGCGGACCGCGCTCGAGGTCGCGCGCGCGCTCGGGCCGACGCCTCTGGGGCGTGCGGCTCGACACGTCGGAGCCAGCTCGTCGACCGCTCGCTGTGGGAGGAGATGGGCGACTTCGACCCGACGCGGCGTCAACGAGCGCCTCGTGCGCAAGGTGCGCGACGCGCTCGACGGCGACGGCTTCGAGCGCGTGAAGATCGTCGTCTCGGGCGGCTTCACGGTCGACAAGATCGCGCGAGTTCGAGGCGGCGGGCGTGCCCGGTGGACGCGTACGGCGTCGGCTCGTCGCTGATCCGCGGCGAGAACGACTTCACCGCCGACATCGTCGCTCACCGACGGCCGCCCGTCGCGCGAAGGTCGGCCGGCACGCATGCAAGCCGAGCCTGCGGCTCGAGCTCGTCACGTGACCGCTCCTCTGGGACGTCGACACTCAGGTCGACTTCATGCTTCCGGACGGGAAGCTCGCACGTCCCCGGCGCCGAGGCAGACCGTTCCCGCGATGCAGCGCGCCTCGTCGACGCTGCGCGCGGCCGGGATCGTGCACGTCGCCTCCGCCGACGACCACGAGCTCACCGACGCGGAGATCTCGGACGAGCCACGACTTCGCGCACGACCTATCCGCCGCATTGCCTGCGCGGCACGCGCGGTGCGCGCAAGATTCCCGGAGACCGACGCAGGAGGATCCCGTTCCGATCGCGCTCGAGCTCCTGCCGGAGCGCGTACCTCGAGGGCCGCGAGTTCCTGCTCCTGAAGAAGAGCTTCGACGTCTTCACGAACCCGAACACGCGACCGGCTGCTCGAGCTGCCTCGATCCTGACGAGGATCGTCGTCTTCGGCGTCGCGACGGACGTCTGCGACGACGCGGCGATCCCGCGGCTTCCTGGCTCCGGGGCTCGGAAAGTGCGCTTCGTCGAGGACGCTGCCCGCGGGCTGGACGAGGAGCGGGTGGCGATCGTCACGGCCTCCTGGCGTGAGCAGGGGGTCGAATTCACCACCGCTGAGGGAATTGCGCCGCCTGCCTTCCGGTTGACGCGGCGACACTCCGTGGAGATGATGAGTCAGGGATGCCGGGGTGGATCTACACGGCTTCATGGTCATGCTCAGGGACTTCGTGGTCAACTGGTGGCCACTGCTGGGCCTGACGTTCTACTGCGTGCTCCTCTACATCTTCTGGCGCATGCTGCAGCTGATGCCGCGCGTCAAGCCGGCGACCAGTCGCGAGTCGACCCGCGCACGGCGATCGAGTGGGCCGACATCGCAGGCGTCGGACGAGGCGAAGGCCGAGCTGCAGGAGATCGTCGAGTTCCTGCGCGACCCGAAGCGCTTCGAGGCGCTCGGCGCGCGTCGTGCCGAAGGGCGTCGCTGCTCTACGGCCCGCCCGGAACCGGCAAGACGCTGCTCGCGCAAGGCGGTCGCGAACGAGTCGGGCGCGCAGCTTCTATCGCGCAGAGCGCGTCGGCGTTCGTCGAGATGTTCGCCGGCCTCGGCGCAGCGCGCATCCGCAAGCTCTTCGACGAGGCGCGCAAGCACGCGCCCGTCGATCATCTTCATCGACGAGCTCGACGCCGTCGGCGCCGCGCAGCGGCCACGGCTTCAACCGCGAGCAGGATCAGACGCTCAACCAGCTGCTCGTCGAGCTCGACGGCTTCGGCCGGCGCGACCAGGTCGTCGTCATGGGCGCCTCGAACCGGCTCCAGGATCTCGACCCGGCGCTGCTGCGCCCGGGCCGCTTCGACCGCCAGATGCTCGTCGCGCCGCCCGACCTCGCAAGGGCCGCGAGGCGATCCTGCGCGTGCACACGCGCGGCAAGCCGCTCGTCGCCGGACGTTCGAGCTCGAGCTGATCGCGCGCCAGACCGCCGGCCTGACCGGCGCCGACCTCGCGAACATCGCGAACGAGGCGGCGATCTTCGCCGGGCGGCGCGAGTGCCACGATACGTCAGCGCGTCGACTTCGACAACGCGCTCGAGCGCGTCGTCGCCGGCCTGCAGCAGAAGAAGGTCATCACGCGACAAGGAGCGGCGGATCCTCGCCTACCACGAGGCGGGCCACGCGCTCATGTCGCATCTGATGGGCGAGCTCGGCCACGTGCAGAAGGTCACGATCGTCTCCCGCGGCACCGCGCTCGGCTACACGCTCCACCTGCCGGACGAGGATCGCTACCTCGAGACGAAGGAAGAGCTCGATCGACATGCTGAAGATCGCGCTCGCCGGGCCGCGCGGCCGAGCAGGTCGTCTTCGGGCGCGTGACGAACGGCGCCGCGAGCGATCTCGAGAAGGTGACCGAGATCGCGCGCGCGATGGTCTTCGAGTGGGGGATGTCGGACGTCGTCACGTCGCGCACGCTTGCGCGCAGACAACTACGGCGCTCTCGGAAGAGACGAAGCGCATGCGTGACAACGAGCAGTCACGTCTGACCGACGGCGCCTACGCGGAAGCCGTCCGCCTGATCGAGAAGCACCGAGCACTCGCTCGACCGGCTTGAGCCAGGCGCTGCTCGAGAAGGAGACGCTCATGCGCGAAGAGGTGCTGCTTCTCCTGGCGGACGTCGAGGCCGAGTCGCGCGCCTCCGAGACCGTCGGCACGCCTCGCGCGATCATCGCCGTCCCCGCCGAGGGCTAGACAGCCTCAGCCGATAGCATCGCTCGCGTGCAGGCGCGGGGATCCACCATCTAGGCGTCGCGGTCGAGGATCTCGACTCGGCGCTCGCGACCTACGAGCGGCTGTTCGGCGCGCGGATCGAGCACCGCGCGACGGTGGAGGATCAGGGCGTCCGGGCGGCGTCGGTCCGCATCGGCGAGAGCCGCGTCGAGCTGCTCGAGCCGCTCGGCGAGGACACGCCGGTCGGCCGCTTCCTCGCGAAGCGGGGCCGGGGATGCACCACGTCGCCTACGAGGTCACGCGATCTGCGATGCGGCGCTTGCCGAGCTCGCGGACGCAGGCGCAGATCTGATCGACGAACGCCCGCGCGCGGGCCTGTTCGGCCTCGAGGTCGCGTTCGTCCATCCCGGATTCCGTCCACGGCGTTCTCTCGGAGGTGGTTACAGGTGGCTGAACCGGAGCGGGTACGAATCGAGATCGCGTTCGACGGCGGTCAGATCATCGGCGCCCTCGTCGCGCCGTGCCGGCGCGGATGCGCTCGAGCAGGCGCTCGGCTCCGCGGAGCTCCGCGCCGGCACAGGCGAGGCTGCTCTGGCACTCGACGCCGAGGATGGTCGCTACACGATCGCCTTGCAGCGCGTCGTCTACGTGAAGAGGTTCGCGCGCGGAGAGCCGCGTCGGGTTCGGTCTCGGCCGCCGCTTGAGCCGGCCTCGAGTTACAAGCTCGGCCGACCCGGGCATTCCGCGCTGATGGCCGACGAAGCCACTCCGGCTGCTGCGCGGCCTGCACAGGACTCGACCGCGCACGTTCGGCGTCTCGTCGAGCGCGGGCCAGCAGGGCGACCGCGCGCGCTCGAGGAGCTCTACCTGCTCCACTTCGACCGCATCTACAGCTACCTGCACATGAGCGTCGGCAACCGGCACGACGCCGAGGACCTGACGACGCAGACGTTCCTCAAGATGCTCGGAGTCGATCAGGCAGGTTCCGGTGGCAGTCGGCGCCGTTCTCGGCGTGGCTCTTCCGGATCGCGCACAACCTCGCCGATGGACCACTTCCGCGCGACGCGCCGCTGGCAGCCCGAGGAGGAGGTGCCGGAGCCGACGGGCGAGAGCGAGCCTTCGGCCGAGGCCGCAGCGCTGCAGTCGATCGGGCGGCAGAGCATGCTCGAGCTGATCGACGGAGCTCTCGACCGAGCAGCAGCAGGTGCTGACGCTCAAGTTCGTCTTCAACCTGCTCGAACGCGCGACGTGGCGACGATCCTCGAGCAAGACCGAGGGTGCGGTCAAGTCGCTTCAGCACCGCGCGCTCGTCGTCGTTGCAGAAGCAGATCTCCGCAGACCGGGAGCCTAGCCTGTGGCGCTCGAGGTCGGGATCGTCGGGCTGCCGAGCTCCGGCAAGACGACGCTGTTCACGCGCGCTCACGAACGCGGCGGCGCGGGCGACCGGCAGACGTCGGCATGGCGGCGATCCCGGACGCCCGGCTCGACGCAGCTCGCCGGCGTCGATCCAGCCGCGCGAAGGTCACGCCCGCCGCGATTCGCGTCGTCGAGGTGCGCGGGCACGGGGCCGGAGCTGCTCGGGAACCTGCGCCAGGTCGATGCGCTGCTCGTCGTGCTCGACGGCTTCTCGGGCACGCGCGGTTCCCGCGCGACGACCTCGGAGACGCTGCGGCTCGAGCTGCTCGTCGCCGACCGGGACCACGTCGAGCGGCGGCTCGAGCGCGTCGCGAAGCAGGCGAAGTCGGGCGACGCCGAAGCTGCAAGCAGGAGGTCGACGGAGCTCGAGCGGCGTGCTGGCGCACGCTCGACGCCGGCGGAACCGCTCGCCGACTGGCCGGCCGAGCTGCCGCCGGGCTCGAGCCGCTGACGACGAAGCCGCTGATCGCGGTCGAGAACGGCCCCGACGGCATCGACCTCAAGCTCGAGGCCGAGCTCGCGGAGCTGTCCGACGAGGACGCGGCCGCGTTTCGCGAGGGGCGCGTCCGCGCTCGAGGAAGTCGTGCGCCGGCTCAGCGACGAGCTCGGACTGATCACGTTCTTCACCGCGGGCGACAAGGAGACGCGCGCGTGGACGCTGCGCGCAGGGCGAGACGGCGCTCGACGGCGGCGGAGACGATCCACACCGACATCGCGCGCGGCTTCATCCGTGCAGAGGTGATCCGCTGGGAACGACCTCGTCGAGGCCGGTTCACACGCGGAGGCCGCGCGACGCGGCCTCCAGCGTCTCGAGGGTAAGACGTACGTGGTCCAGGACGGCGACGTCCTGAACGTTCGATTCAACGTCTAGCTGTCTAGCAGCAGCCGTCGGGGCAGCAGTCGGGCGGGCAGTCGCAACAGCCGCCATCTCGCCTCCTTTCATCGATATCCGATCGATGTATATATATTGAAAGATGTCGATGAAGTCAATTGCCGTCCTGCCTGACGATCTGCTGTGGCCCGGAGACAGAGCCGCTGACGGTGCCCGAGCGCGACGCAGCTTGCGGCGCGGTTCAAGGCGCTCTGCCGATCCGACGCGAGTCGCGATCATCAACTGTCTCTCCGGCGGCGGACGAGGTCTGTGTGTGCAATCTGACCGAGACGTTCGACCTCTCGCAGCCGACGATCTCGCATCACCTCAAGGTCCTGCGCGAGGCCGGTCTCGTCGAGTCGTCGCGACGCGGCACCGTGGGCCTACTACCGGCTCGTGCCCGCGGCGATCGCCGCAGCTGCGTGGAGCGCTCAGGGGCATGAACGTCCTCTTCGTCTGCCAGACAGAACGCCGGGTCGCTCCCAGATGGCGCAGGCGCTTTACGAAGAGGCGCGGCGGCAACGCACGCTCGGCCGGCGACGACCCCGGCGGCGCGCGTGCATCCGGACAGTCGCCGAGCTCTGATGCCCGAAGCTGGCGTGGATCGCGTGCGCGAAGCAAGCTGCGACATCGGCCGACGCCGAGTGGGCCGACATCGTCGTGATCGATGTGGCTGCGGCGATGCGTGCCCGCGTCATCCTCCAGGCAAGCGCTACATCTGACTGGGACACCGTGGCAGACCCCGCGGGCCAGACGTCGAAACGGTGCGCAGGATCCCGCGACGAGATCGAGCGCCGCGTCGCTGAGCTGCCGCTCTAACCGAGAACCGTTGCTGAGCCGGCTGAAATGAGCGCCGACGCCGGCAAGTGGTCAGCGCGATTCCCGCCTCCTGTGATCGTGCGACGCGTTCCTTCGAGGACGAGGCGCGCCAGCAGCGACCGTGACGATCGGATAGAGCGACGCCAGCACCGACGTGATGCTGACGAGCCCGCTCGTCGACGCTGCCGCGAAGAGGAGGTTGCCGAGCATGTCGCCGATCCCGATCAGTGCCAGCACAGGCAACCTGATCGGCGCGACGCGCAAGCGACGGGCGCCGGATCGCGACCGCCGCGAGAATGATCGACGTGGAGGTCATGCGGAAGATCAGCGACGCCCACCAGAAGTCGGCATTCCCTGCCTCGTGCATCGGCGGGAAGTAGCCGCCGAACCCGATCGCCGCGAGCAGCGCGAGGCCGACGCCGGCCGCCACGCGGCCAGCCGCGACCGGGCTCGCGTGACGCCAGGAAGACGCCGCCGAGCGCCGCGGCGATCCCGAGCCACTGCCAGGGCGAGGGCCGGTCGCCGGTCGCGATCCCGAAGATCGACCGGTACCGCCGGCGGAGATCCCTGCGATCGGCGCCACGATGCTCATCGCGCCGACCGCCATGCCCCGGTAGTAGGCGTAGAGGCCGAGCGTGCCCGAGATCGCGGCCGGGATCGCGAACAGCACAGCCGAGGTCGGCAGGGCCCTTTGCCTCGGATCGCGACGATCACGGCGATCACGACGAGGCCTCCGAGTTGGCACGTACACGAGCACGCGCAGCGCGCCGAGCGTTCGTCCCTTGAGCGGCCCGAAGAAGTCCGCGAATCCCCACGTCAGGCTCGCGCCGAGCGCAAGCGCGATCGATCTCATCGCCGCGACGCTGACTAGTCGGGGATCGGCCGCGTCGCGGCGACCGCGTCGAGCTGGTTCGCGTGGTACAGCACCGACGCCTCGGCCGTGCGCGCCGCCCGCGCGTCGTGGTGACAGGCGATCGCGTGCAGCAGCTCGAGCGCGCGTCCGGCTGCAGCCCGTCGGCGCGCTCCTCGACCAGGCGCAAGCCGAGGTGGACGTGGCCGAGCAGACGGCCCTCGTCGGTCAGGCTGAACGTCGGGCCCGAGGTCGAGCTCGACCGTGCGGCCGACGTCGTGCAGGAGCGCGGCCGCGAGCAGCAGGTCCGGCACGCAGCCGCGGGTGGAGCTGCGCGGTCTCGCGGCAGATCGTCGCCACGCCGACCGTGTGCTCGAGCAGGCCGCCGGCGTACGAGTGGTGATCGTCCGGCGGCAGGCAGCCGCCGCAGCGACGCGCGCGCGCGTCGTCGGAGCAGGACCGCGTCACGATCGCCGCGCAGACCGTCGTGCGAGATCTCGCCGGCGAGGAACTCGAGGAAGCCGTCGCAGCTCGTCCGGCGTCGCGCCGCAGCGCCGGCGCGAGCGCCGCCGGATCGGCGTCCGGCGCGGCCTCGAGCGTGCGGACGTCGAGCTGCAGGCGGTTGCGGAACTTCTCGACGCGGCCGAGCACGCGCACGGCGTCGCCCTCCGCGAAGCGGGCGTCGAGCAGCTCGACGTCGTTCCAGACGCGCGCGTCGATGCGACCGCTCGGATCGACGAGCTCGAGCGCGAGGTAGGACGCGCCGCCGCTTCGTGCGCAGCCGCTGCTTGCGCGCGACGGCGTAGACGCCCTCGACGACCCGGTCTTCGGCCAGCTCGGCGATCGCGCTCGACGTCGAGTCTGGGTCCTAACCGGATGCTAGGGTCGGCTCAGATGGCCGTGGTCAGACCGTTCCGCGCCGAGCGCTACGACGAGTCGCAAGGCGGGCCCGCTCGAGCGGCTGGTCGCGCCGCCGTACGACGTGATCTCGGCCCGAGGAGCGCGAGGAGTACCTCGCGCGCAGCCCGTACAACGTCGTCCACCTGACGCTTCCCGACGACGAGGAGCAGGCCGGCCGTGACGTGACGCGACTGGCGCGAGCAGGGCGTGCTCGCGGGACGAGGAGCCCGCCTACTGGCTCGCTGTCAGCAGGACTACGTCGGCCCGGACGGCGTTTCGCGCACGAGAACGGGGCTCGTCGCCTCGCTCCGGGCAGAGCCCTACGAGCACGGTGTCGTCCTCCCGCACGAGCGCACGCACGCGAGGCCGAAGGAGGGCCGGCTGCGGCTGCTCCGCGCCACCCGCACGCAGCTCGAGCCGATCTTCCTGCTCTACGAGGGGGATCCGCTCCGGCCGCCTGCGCGCGAGCCCGATCTCCAGAGCGGCGGCGACAAGCTCTGGCGCGTCGACGACGCGTCCGAGCTTCGAGAACACCGAGCTCCTGATCGCGGACGGTCATCACCGCTACGAGACCGCGGTCGCATATGCACGCAGGACGGGCGGCTCGCCCTACCTGATGGTCGTCCTCGTGCCGACGGAGCAGGAAGGGCTGACGATCTTCCCGACGCACCGGCTGGCCGAGCGCGTCAGCGGCGTCCATGGCACGGCGATCGAGGAGCCCGGCGACGAGCTGCCCGGCGTCGTCGTCTACCGCGACGGGCGGTACGGAGCTGCTCGAAGCGGCGACGGCCTCGACGTCGAGATCGTCGAGCGGATCGCGCCGGACGGCGTGACGTACACGCCGCAGCGCGCCGAGGCCGGTCGCGACGGTGGACCGCGGCGACGCCGAGGCGGCGCTTCCTGCTCCGCCCGACGCGGATCGAGGACGTCTGGGCGGTCGCGCGACGCGGCGAGACGATGCCGCAGAAGAGCACGTACTTCTATCCCGAAGCTCACCTCGCGGCCTGCTCTTCCACCCGCTTGACTGACTGGCTCGCGCTCTGCCGCGCCGCGGTCGAGGACGTGCGCGGCGTGCTCGCCGAGCTGCCGCGCGCGCGCCGAGCGCGAGCCGGTCGTCGGCGCCGGCGAAGGCGGCGACGAGACGACGGCGATCGACGCGGCGGCCGAGCGCGCGATCCTCGCGCGCTTCGAGGCGGTCGACGGTCTGACGATCGTCTCCGAGGAGGTCGGCGTCGCGTCGGCGACGGCGCGACGCGTCGTCGTGATCGATCCGATCGACGGCTCGCTGAACGCGAAGCGCGGCATCCCGTTCTTCGCGCTCTCGATCGCGGTCGCCGACGGCGCCGACGATGGGCGACGTCGACTTCGGCTTCGTCCACGACTTCGGCACCGGGCGAGGAGTGGACGGCGACGCCGCGGCGAGGCGCGTACGCTCGACGGCCGGCCGCTCGACGGCGACGCTGCCGAAGGACGCGGATCGAGATCTCTCGCGTTCGAGGCGACGCTCACGTCCTCGGTCGCCGAGAAGGCCGCGGCCGTCGTCGATCTCGCGCTACCGCCTGCGGATCATGGGCTCGCTCGCGCTCTCGCTCTGTCACCTCGCCGCCGGGCCGCATCGACGCCGTCTGCTCGCTCAAGCCGGCGCGTGCGGTGGACATCGCCGCGGCGCAGCTGCTCGTCCTCGAGCGCGGCCTCGCGATCGACCTTCCCGAGCGCCGCCGTTCGCTGCGGCGCCGCTCGACCTCGAGGCGGCGTTCACGCGTCGTCGCAGCGCGGAACGCCTGACGCCTGTGCCGACCAACTCGCCGCTAGCGCCCTATGGCTGAAGCAAGACCGTCAAGCTGAGCTCGCCGGACCGCGTCCTCTATCCCGGACGATGGGATCACGAAGGGCGACGTCTTCGAGTACTACCAGCAGGTCGGCGCCGACGATCGTGCCGCACCTGCGCGACCGTCCGTTCACGATGAAGCGCTACCCGCACGGGATCACGGGCGAGGTGTTCTTCCAGAAGCAGGCGCCGAGGGGACCTGCCGGACTGGATCCCGACGCGCCAGTTCCGCACGTGGCCGCGCGAAGGCGGCTCGCGGCTCGTCGACTTCGCGCTCGTCAACTCGCCCGAGGCGGTGCTCTGGTCATGGTGCAGATCAACTGCATCGACATGAACGCGTGGTACTCGCGCGTCGACAAGCCCGACCGTCCGGACTTCGTCCTCTTCGACCTCGACCCGCCGGACGACGGGCTTCGAGCTCGCGATCGAGGTCGCGCACCTGATCCGCGAGCTGCTCGACGAGCTCGAGCTGCCGGGCTACGTGAAGACGAGCGGCGCGGACGGAATCCACGTCGTCGCGCCGATCACGCGACGGTCGACGTTCGAGCAGACGTACGACTTCGCAGAGACGTGCGTCGCGCCTGCTCGAGCAGCGCCATCCGGGCAAGGTCACGACCGAGTGGCTGAAGAAGAAGCGCGAGGCGTCCTCGTCGATCACCGGCAGAACGGCCACGGCAAGACGATCGCCTCCGTGTACTCGGTGCGGCCGAAGCCCGGCGCGCCAGTGTCGACGCCGCTGCGCTGGGAGGAGCTGACGCCGACGGTCACGCCCGCGCGACTTCGGCATGAAGGAGGCGCTGCAGCGGATCGAAGAGCACGGCGATCTCTACGCCCCGGTGCTGGAGGCGCCGCGTCCGCTCGCGCCTGCGGCCAAGAAATTGGAACGGCTAGGCTCAGACGCGTGAGCGAACCAAATCGCGACCTGATCATGAAGGCGCTCGAGCGCGTCATCGACCCCGAGCTCCGCAAGCCGGTGACGGAGCTCGACATGGTGCGCGGCGTCGAGATCGACGGCGGCGACGTGCGCGTGACGATCGCGCTGACGATCGCCGGCTGCCCGCTGCGCGACTCGTTCCAGGAACAGGTGGCGCGAGGTGCTGCGCGACGTGCCCGGCGTCGAGCGCGTTGCGCTCGGCTTCGACGTGATGACGCCTGAGGAGCGCCAGGCGCTGACGACGAAGCTGCGCGGCGGGCTGCAGGAGCGCTCGAAGGGGCTCTCGCTCGACGCGATCGACGCGCGTGCTCGCCGTCTGCAGCGGCAAGGGCGGGGTCGGCAAGTCGACGCTGACCGCGAACCTCGCCGTGGCGCTCGCGCACGGCCGGCAAGCAGGTCGGCGTGCTCGACGCCGACGTCTACGGCCATTCGATCCCGCACGTGCTCGGCATCCGCCAGAAGCCGGTGCTCGTCGACAAGATGATCGTCCCGCCCGTCGAAGCACGACCTGAAGCTGATGTCGATCGGCTTCTTCCTCGACGACAACGCAGCCGGTGATGTGGCGCGGCCCGATGCTGCACCGCGCGCTCGAGCAGTTCCTCTCGGACGTGCACTGGGGAGCACTCGACGTGCTCGTCGTCGACATGCCGCCGGGAACGGGCGACGTCGCGATCTCGCTCGGACAGCTGCTGCCGCGCGCCGAGACGATCGTCGTCACGACGCCGCAGCCCGCTCGCGCAGGAGGTCGCGTCGCGCGCCGGCGTGATGGCGCAGAAGACCGGCATGCGGCTCGTCGGCGTGGTCGAGAACATGACCGGCGACGTCTTCGGCTCCGGCGGCGGCGAGCGCCTCGGCCGACGAGCTCGGCGTCCCGCTGCTCGGACGCGTCTCGCTCGATCCGCTGCTGCGTGAGTGCGGCGACGCGGGCGAGCCGCTGCATGGTCACCGCGCCCGACTTCGCAGAGCGCTCGGCGAGCTGCGTCAGATCTCCGACCAGGCTGCTCGCGCTCGACCGCGGCACGATCGTCGAAGCCGCTGACGCTCGTCTCGCGCTAGCAGACTCGGGCGCCGGTCCTTCCTCGAGCGACGAGAACTTCGCGTACGCCTCCGTCGGTGACGCCACCTCTTCGGCGACGCCCGCACCGAGCCGAACCGCCGTCTCGTCGACCGGGATAGCTCGCGCCGCCCTTCCGCGCGCTCCCACGGCGAGAACGAGCGCGGGGCGTTTCACCCGCGCCGAGGATGACGTGCTTCGTCCTGCGGCGGGCAGTGGACGAAGTCCCACGGCTTTGAGCGGGCGCTCCTGCCCTTCGACGACGAGAAGACAGCTCGCCCCGCAAGACGAGGAAGCCCTCCTGCCCCGGCTCCTCGTGGTACATCGCCATCGGCATGCCCGGAGGTACACGTTGGCGGGTGATCGACCCACCTGTTCGAACGCCGCGTCGCTACCCGCCCCCGAAGTTGGAGTAGGCGCCGAGCTCGTTGTGCAGCCAACGGGAGTCATGCGTTGA
>ERZ1370068.176-contig-10157_pt1 | contig 36223 bp, 59 predicted proteins | sample MGYA00561227_ERZ1370068 | MGnify/ENA primary metagenome ERZ1370068 (study PRJEB38410, sample SAMEA6850437) | metagenome | study: Metagenomic assessment of the ecological functions of the soil: analysis of the soil microbiota associated with the... | reverse complement strand
CCACTCATTGTGCTACCGCTCGCGAGCACGCGCCTTCATCCCCAAGGATACGCTTGCGAGATGTTGAATCGTTCAGAACGGCGTTCGGAACCCGATTGGACTCGTTCATTAAAGCAGTGCGTTGCGCGCGGGCGTGGAGGCCATGCACGACCCGGAAATCGCCGAACAGGTCGAACAGTATTTCCGCGACAATCGAACCTACAGCAGGGATGCCGTGCATGTTGCGGCGATTGCCTGCCGATGCGTCTGTAGAAAGAGGAGAAGCAAAGGCGGAGAATCTCAAAGTCGCGCGCGAGGTCCGACCGTCGGGAGCGCTTGCATGACAAAACCTTTTGCCGCACCGAAGCTCCACTATGCTCAAGCGCAACGGCAAGGTCGCTGAGTCAGCGACGATCAACTCAGCCTCTTCGACTTCGCACGCGAACCCGTGAGCGAGCAAATCTGTCTGACCCAATACGGATTAATGGCCGAACGCCATTGGCGGGAGTTTCGGCCGACAATGGTTCGAGAACTGGAGGCGAAGGGCCGACTTGATGGAAGCGCTGTTCGAGGCGCAGGAGACGACAATCGGACGAAATGGAAGCTCTCACCCGGCAACTGGAAACGGAGCAGAAGCTGACGCCGCAGCAGGCGCACGACCAGGCTTGGGAGATGATTCGGGAGAAATACATTCTTCTGCCGCCGGAAGAGAATCAAGCGACTAAACGCGCGATAACTACCGCATCACCGCCGAGGATCGTGCTCGGCGACGGTTCACTGAAGCAGAAGTGTCGGGACAACTTCGCGGCGATCGAGTTCGTTCGGACAGCTGCGATGCCGACAGCCGCGCAGCGACCGACGAAGAGAAGCGCTGCTCGTCAAATACGTCGGCTGGGGCGGAATTCCGCAGGTGTTCGCGTGGCCACTGCAGCCGACGGAATGGGAAGCGAAGCGCGAAGAACTCAAAGCGTTGCTTACGCCGGATGAATACGAAGCTGCGCGCGCTTCGACGCTCAACGCGCACTACACGTCGGCGACCGTCATCTCCGGCATCTACGATGCCGTCGCAGCGGCTGGATTCTCGCACGGGCGCATTCTGGAGCCCGCGCTCGGTATCGGACACTTCTTCGGTCTGATGCCGAGGAGATCAGCGCTCGCTCGCGCCTCACGGGCATTGAGATCGATCCGGTGACCGCCAGCATTGCGCGAGCAGCTTTATCCCGACGCGGACATCCGCGCGCAAGGTTTCGAGAGCCGCGGCGCTGTGGCTGACGGCTCGTTCGATCTCGCGATCTCGAACGTCCCGTTCGGCGATTACAAACTGTCACGATCCGCAGTTCAACGACCGCAATTTTCTCGTTCACGACTACTTCTTCGCGAAAGCAATCGAGAAGGTGCGGCCGGGAGGATTGATCGCGTTCATCACGTCGAAAGGAACGCTCGACAAGGTCAACTCCAGCTTGCGCGGATCACCTGCGCGACAAGGTCGATTTCGTCGGCGCGATCCGGCTGCCGAACACCGCATTCAAGAAGAACGCGAACACCGAAGTCACCGCGGACATCGTGTTCCTTCGAAGCTGGCCGATGGCGAAAAGCCGAGCGGCCCGCCGTGGCTGAATCTCGCTGGAGCACGTCAACGCCGACGGCGTCACGTTTCAGATCAACGAATACTTCGCCGCGCAATCCGCACATGATGCTCGGGCGACGATGGCGCATGCCGGCACGATGCATCGCGAGCAACGAGCCTGCGCTGGTTCCCGATGGTCGCGATCTCGCGAGCGCGCTGGCGCGAAGCTGTGACTGCGCTGCCGCAAGGCATCTACCGCAGAGCGGAGCAGGAAACACCACGAGCTGTCGAATCGGCGCCAATCCTCGGCGCCGGACAACGTGAAGGAAAACGCTTTCACAGTCGCCGATGGCACCATCGCGATCCGCACCGGCAGCGACGCTCACGCCAGTTCGCGAATCTGCCGGACGAAACCGCGCGGCGCATTCGCGGAATGATCAAAGTGCGCGACGCGGTTGCGCGGAAGTTCTGCGACGCAGCTCGAAGATCGCAGCGAAGATGAAGATCGTCGACACGCGCAGCGGCAGCTCAATGTCGCTCTACGACCATTTCGTCTCCGCGGTTCGGCGCGATCAACGAAAGCGCAAACCGCCGCGCGTTCCGCGGCGATCCGGATCTGTCCGCTTCTCTGCTCGCTGGAGGATTACGACGACGACACGAAGCGCGCGACGAAGGCTGCGATCTTTCGCGAACGAACCATTCAACAAGCTGCAGCGACGGCACGCGCCGCGGAGTCGCCGCACGATGCGCTTGTCCTTTCGCTCAATGAGACCGGCCGCGTCGACCTCGCGCGCATGGAGGCGCTGCTTCGGCGGATCACGCGGAGCGAGTTTCTCCCGGAATTAAAAGGGCTTGTCTCTCGCAATCCGAAATCCACAGACGCAATGGGAAACGGACGATCAATACCTCTTCGGCGACGTGCGCGCGAAGCTGCATCGACGCGCGGGCGGCGGCTGCTACAGACCCGGCTTACGCAGAGAACGTTACTGCGCTGGAAGCGGTCCAGCCGGAAGACCTCACTGCTTCCGAAATCGATGCGCGCCTCGGCGCGGTGTGGATTCCGACGCGTGACGTCGAGGAATTTGCGCAATCCTACTGGTTCGCAACGACGGCATCACCGTTTCGCATGCAGCAACGCTCGGCACCTGGTTCGTCCGCGGCGACTTCGACGCGCGCGGCACCGTCGCGAACACGGCCGAGTGGGGAACGATGCGATACTCGGCACTGGAGCTGATCCAGGACGCACTGAATCTCAAGACGCCGACTGTTTATGACCGCGACCGCAAAGACCGATCCGGTCGTCATCAACGCGCAGGAAACCGAAGCGGCGCGCGACAGGCTGGAGAAGATCAAAGAGCGATTCAAAAGCCTGGATCTGGGATAGATGAGCGCGCGAGCGGCTCTGCCGGAGCTACAATGACGAGTTCAACTGCGGTGCGGCTGCGCGTTTTCAACGGCAGCCATCTGACGCTGCCTTCGAGCAGCCAGCAGATCACGCTGCGTCCGCATCAAAAGAACGCCGTCTGGCGAATCGTCCAGAGCGACAACACGCTGCTCGCGCACGTGGTCGGCGCCGGCAAAACCTACACGATGGTCGCGGCCGCCATCGAGCTGAAGCGGCTCGGGCTCGCGACGAAGCCGATGTTCGTCGTGCCGAATCACATGCTCGCGCAGTTCTCTTCCGAACTGCTCACGCTTTATCCGACCGCGAACATTCTCGTCGCTGGCAAAGAAGACTTCGAGGCGAGCGAGCGCGCGCGGTTATTCAGCCGCATTGCAACCGGGCAACTGGGACGCAGTGATCGTGACGCACGCGAGCTTCGAGAAAATTCCGGTGTCGCTGAACACGCGCCGCAACTTCATCGCCGACGCAGATCGACGAAATCGAAACCGCGCATCCGCGAGGAGCGCGCTGATCGCGGCACGCGACTCGTCAAAGAATTGGAGCGCGTGAAGAAGCGGCTGACGGCGAAGCTCGAAGCGCTCTCCGCGGATCAGCAAGAAAGGACAACACGCTCACGTTTGAAGAACTCGGAATCGATCGGCTCTTCATCGACGAAGCGCACAAGTTCAAGAACCTTTCTACGTCACGAAGATGACGCGCGTTGCCGGACTGCCGCAGACTGCATCGGAGCGCGCGTTCGATCTGTTTCCTCAAGGTCCAGCACATCCAGGCGCGGAACAAAGGAGGCGGTGTCGTCTTCGCCACCGGCACGCCGATCTCAAACACGATGGCCGAGATGTTCACGATGCAGCGCTACCTGCAGATGGACGCGTTGCGGCGCAATTCGCTCCAGCATTTCGATTCGTGGGCGGGAACATTCGGCGAGACCGTGACGTCCATGGAGCTGAGCCCGGACGGCAGCGGCTATCGGCTGCAAAGCCGCTTCGCGCGCTTCGTGAATGTTCCCGAGCTGATGCAGCAGTTCCGCCAGGTCGCTGATGTGCAGACCGGCGGAGATGCTCAAGCTGCCGGTGCCGAAGCTCGATCAGGGCCGGCCCGATCACCGTCAGCGCGCCGAGCGACGCCCGAGCTGAAGCGCTTCGTCGATCAGCTCGTCAAACGCGACGGAAAAGATCAAGAGCGGCAGAGTCGATCCGCGCGACGACAACATGCTCAAGATCACGACCGAAGGCCGCAAAGCCGCGCTCGATCTGCGGCTCGTGCTTCCGCATGTGCGCGACAATCCTGATTCGAAAACGAACCACGCCGTCGAGAAGATCTCACGAGATCTGGCTGCGACTCGACTCCGCAGAAAGGGGCGCAGCTGGTCTTTGCGATCTTTCACGCTGCAGCCGGGCGGCAGAGGGTTTTCAGTTTACGCGATCGTGCGGGCAAACTGCTCGCGCGCATTCCTGCCAACGATCGCATTCGTCCAGGAATACGACAACGAGAGAAAGCCTCGCTTTTCAAAGCGGTGCGCGAAGGAAAGGTCCGCGTCCTCATCGGGTAGCACTCCCAAAATGGGGAGGGCACCAACGTGCAAAAGCAGGTTGCAAGTTCATCAAAACCACGCCACTCCCCAACTGCGCGCCGCACGCTTTGCGCTCCGTCTGGCATGGAGTCCCGTCGGAAGCTCGAATCGTTTGCCGCAGAACACCGCCCCCGTCGGAAGCGATGGAGATCGTCAGCAACGCTACGGGTTTCCCGCGGAAGAGACTCGCAAGGTGATACCACGCGCAGCTGGCGCGGATAAAGCGCGAAGTTTTTCGTTTTCACGGCGGTTTTACGCAATCCTGAAACCTTCACACCATTTCATAAGAGATTGCAGGAGTCACTTATATATTTATATCGAGGAAGCAGAGTGTTCTACCATGGCGGTGCTCAGATCCTTAAGACGGCTATCGCTCCCAAGAGCTTCGAGTCGTTGTTTAGGAACTGGCAGCGCCGCTGGTCATCCATCCAGAGGACACCACGTACGCTGGTCGAGTCGCGCGCGCGCTTGGGATACCTGGTCATAATAGGAGTGCGCGCAACTGACTCCACTTCTTCTGTTGCTGTTTTGCCATCGCGTCAAACACGAGGGCGATTGTTCATCGCTTCTCCAAAAATCAGATTTGCGTCGGGCTCGTGATCTGGCGCGATATCGCTTGACGTGGCAGCGCCGGAGAGAGTAGCCTTCGCCTGACGTTTTGCCAATTGATCCCGCAGTTTCGCGACGATCTGCGCCGTGGTGAATAAGATAAAATACTGGAAACAGCGATCGAACTCATGATATCAATCCAAAGCACGTCTTCGCTGACAGCTTCCAGAACGCCAGCCTTCACACCCAGGCAGATCAGCCGCAAACGCGCTTCATTGTTCAAAGGATGATCCAGCTTGACGATGTTGCCCTTGTGCAACCAGGTAACCGCACATAAAGACTTAAAGACAGTTCATCAAAGAGACCCTCCTGCCGCCTGAGGAGTGTTCCTGAGGGAGACACCTGCGCTCATCCATCATCCACTGCATGGAAACAGTTGATGATGCTGCATAATCCCCAGGTTTTTTTCATATCCATATCTTCCTTCCAGGCTTCCCACTGAGGCATATTTTTCGATCATCGCTGATCCCCATGATTTCGACTGGTGAGCCGCTATGCCGGGACTGGCAGATCCAAAGAATCATTAGTCTTTGGCGTTGGATATAGTCTTGGAAGAACTGCTTCAAATGCTTGACGAAACTGAAGGCTGGAACTGGTGCAAACATCCAACTCTAAAAGGGAAGAGAGCTGTGGAGGAGGCATCAAAGAATCTTGAGCTGTTGCATTTTCAGCGTCCAAGGCCCGTAGATGAACCTGAAACTGTCAGCAGAAAAACTATCAGCAAAACCTGCCATGATTTTACTTAGATAAAAGAGGCGCCGCTCTTTTCCGGCATCTTGATTAGTGGAAAATATATACCAGTCAAGCCAATGGGCCAAACATGGACAGAATTCCCATATCTGAATGGGAGCCTTTTCCTCTGAATTGAATTGCTTGCCACCACCAGCGTCTATAAGATAATAACACAGAATAGTTAGCGGGCTGAAGAAAGCACGCAACTCAGTCCCTAAGGCAGGAATGGGGAGTCTTCGCAAAGAGGTCAATGTTATTGGGAAACGATTTGGCGGAAACCCAACACTGAGAGGTTGATATGTGATGTCCCAAACCTTCTTCATCCAAAGACTGGTAATGCTCATCTCAAGGTGAGGCCGCTGAAATCCTGACGATGAGCCGCTGGAACCTTGATCCTGTCACTGGTTGGCGGGGAGAAAACATCAAAGTTCAACACAGAAGGAGGCAAGAAACCAGTCGTCTGGTAAGTTTGAAGCACCTGCTCAATCAAGAGATACCTCCAAGATGCCAACTCGGCTATGACTTGTTTGGAAGGCTACCTAGTTCTGAGACACGACCAACGCCTTTCACTGGGCCGGAGTTCGCCGAATCGCGTCGCGCTGGTCAATCGGCGTCGCGCTCCGCTTGCAGTCGGTCGGATGGAACATTAGCCGCAGCGGTTTGGCGAAGATCGAGTGCCGCATCATGTGGGTCGGAGACTTCGAGCTTGCTCTACTTCGTGCGAACGTCTTTGGCGTCGGAATTGGAGAACTGTTTCCGCGCAACGCGAAGACAGCCCCGTTCAAGCAATGATCGCGAAGCTTTCCCGAAGCTTGGGGAACTGTGCGGTCTCGCACGTAGGGGTGACTTGCCATGAGCGATGCAGCAACCGCGAGCACGGCTTCGTCAGCTCGTCTCTACGGTTCTGCCCCGCCCGCGCAACCACCGTCTCCCCGCGCGAGCCCGAGAAATTTAGCAACGAACAACCTCACTACGCCGCATGAAAACGAGCGAATTATCCCGCAGCAAGCGACCTACACGGCCAAGGCAAGCCGCCGCCTACCTCAAGGTCAGCGAGCGCCAAATCCGCAATTTCATTGCCCGAAAACTGCTCCGCAAAAGCAAGGCGCAGCAAAGACGCTCATCCCCGGCGAGGGACGTGGAAACCCTCCTCGCCAGGACGAGCTGAACCGCGGATCAAGCCACCTTCCTGGAGCGGCTCGCTCTGGGACATTGCCTCTTCAGCCGCTGCGGCCTTGGCGAGCTGCGCCCGTTCGTAGCTTTCCGCATTGCTGCCGAAAACTTCGGTGTAGGTCGTCATAATCAGCTTTCCGCCGTCGCTATGTCCCTGCCACTGCGCGATCACCTTCACATCCACACCCTGCTCCCAAAGACGCTTGATGCGCATCGCGCGCAAATTGCGCTGAGTGAAGTGCGGCAGCCCGAGGCGCTGGGTCGCACCACGGAGGGCGTTCTTCACGTTCTTGACCTTGAAGACCGGGCCGCGGGGATTCGGTCCCGCTGCAGCGCGCAGTCGTTCGAGAAGCGGTTTTAGCCACGGGAAAATTGGGCGTACTGAATGCGCGCTTCGTTTTCTTGCGGCGGTAGTAGATGACCTCGCGCTCGGTGTCGATGTCCGGCCATTCAAGCCCACCGCCTCGGCTTGGCCGATGCCCGCCCGACCGAGGAACTCGGCGAAGTCCGCGCTGTCGTGTTGATACATTGACGCTGCCCGCCGCGCTTGCCCCTTTCTATCTTCCAACTCGGCTGGCGAATCTCCGCGACGATCTGCTCAAACTCCAGGGGCGAAGGAATGAGCCGGATGATCGGTTCCTTCTTCGCCTTCCGGAATGATCTTCGGATCGAAGCGGGTTTTCGCGATGACGGTGTCGGACACGGCGAAGTCAAACAGCGCGCGAGCGAAGGCGCGGAATTGATTGCGGGTCGAGGGCCGCTTGCCCTTGCCGACGAGCCCGACCCAAGCCGCGATGTCCGAGTTGAGAACGCGAGCCACGAGGCGTGCTCCATCGGGCGGGGAATAGCTCGCGGAACTTCGCGATCCGACCCCGTTCACCGACTCGCGTTGAGTGGGCGATGCTCGGTCCGCGCGGCCTCATATTTCTCGAGCAGCATGGCGAGCGTCATGTCGCGGTTTGCCGGGTCCACTTTCTTCAGGTCGCCGAGCCATTCGGCGAGCTTGCCATCCGCGGTTTTCCGATCCGCCGTCTCCGAGTGCGTGAACGGTGCGCTTCCGTTCATCTTTTGACGCCCCAGTACGACTGATTTCCCCGATGACGGAAGAGATTCGGCGCAACGTTTTCGAGGAAAGCGAACGTCCCGCGGCTTTTCTTATTCCCGGTCGTTTTCATTGCCCTCTCGATCATACGGGCTACCACCGGGGGCTACCACCACTTTTTCTGAGAACTCGCACTGGCCGCAAATCCTTTACCAGTCCCAGTTTCAAGTGGTCGGGCCGGCGGGATTCGAACCCGCGGCCTCTTGAACCCCATTCAAGCGCTCTACCAAGCTGAGCCACGGCCCGTTCCGGAATGGAAAAGGATTCAACGGAACTGCCGGAAAGGCAACCGCAATTTCTGGAGGAGGCGGCGCTGCTTTACCTGGGACACCGGCGCTGATTTACTCCGGTCATGACGGAGAGCGAGCAGATCCCACCATCCCCAGACGCCGGCGACATCGTCGTCTTCTCGGTCAGGCGAGACATCGCGTGCGCGGAGTGCGGGCGCGAATTGTTCCGTGGTTCGATGATCATGCTGAACAAGGAGCGAAATCCTCTGCCTCGCATGCGCCGACCTGGATCATTTAGAATATCTGTCGCGCGGAAACGCAACCCTCACGCGTCGGGCGTCAAAGCCATTCGCGTCTTCGCGCTGTGGTGGTCGAGTGGAGCACGACGCGAAAACGCTATGAACGCCAGGGTGTGCTGGTCGACCCGGAGGCCGTCCAAAAGGCCGAGGCCGAGTGCTTTGAAGACGCCGAATGGCGCGAACGCCAGCGTGACCGCCGTCGCACTCGGGAGGCCGAGATCGATCACCGTTTCGTCGCCGAGTTTGCCCGGCAGATTCGCATGCATTTCCCAGGCTCTCCGGCTGCCGAGGCGAAGGAAATTGCCGAGCATGCGTGCCGCAAATATAGGTGGCCGGGTCGGACGTTCGGCTGCAGCGAAGGAGTTCGATCCAACTGCTGATCCGCCTCGCCGTCATGGCGTCTGTCCGGCATCGGTTTACGAATTATGACGAGCTGTTGCTAGGCGGTTACGATCGGCATCGAGGCCAGAGCCATGGTCCGCCCGGAGGTCGACGCGTTGCTGGAAAATTGGAGCACGGGACGGCGTTCAGGAGAACCGCCGCAGCGAGGGACGTCCGGTGGCTGACCAACTCTGCTTTCGTTCGATGGCGGGGAGCCGCGCGCGGTCTCGGGCGTGGAAATTTGGCGCGAGCGCCGGCGAGCGGAGCTCGACCGCTTCGCTGCAGAGACAGGATTGCCCATCGGCCATTTGGTCCGCCTCACACTTTCCAGCGGGCCGTTTCTCGAAGGGAATCTGTTTCTCTTTGAGGAAGACCTCTGGCTGGAGCGGCAGCGCCCAGACAATTTACGCCTCCGCATTGGCAAGGTCGACTTTCTTGCGGCAGAAGTTGAATCGTGCGTCCGGCTGGATTGATCGCGTGAAGTTCCAAGTCCGACAGTCTGCTAGATCATGCGGTCCACTTCGTCCTTAAGCGCCAAAGACTCGACATGCAGATCGGCTAAGAGCGGAAGATGATCTGAGGAAACGCGGGTGAGGTAATTGCGAATGACGGATACGCTTTCCGTAGTGAAGTGAGAGGACACAAAGATGTGGTCGATGCGCGCGAATGGCCTGCTCGAAATGAACGTGTGCAGCGCTTCGAACCCGTTGGATGCCACATCATGCAATCGGTCAGCGGCAAGTCGATACGGAGCGGTGCCAGGCGGCAGGTTGAAGTCACCGCAGAGGACGATCGCCTGGGTGTCGAGAATCGGACCAAGCCATTCCGGGCCGAGCAGCGTCTGCATCTGCGCCAGCCGCTCACCGGAGCTCAGACCGAGATGCGTGGTCACGATGTTGATCGGAATATTCCCGAGAAAAACCCGGCTCCAGAGTGCGCCTCGGGGTTCCGGCCATATGCTGAGGGAACGAGTAGGGAGCTCCGCGACTTTGACGGTCCTTATGGGCCAACGACTGAGCACCGCATGTCCGTAGCGCTCGGCGCCCCGTGTGACCGTCGCGAGAAACGTGACGTGGTAGCCGAGAATTTGGGCGATCGTGGAAGCCTGATTCTCGCCGCGAGAGCGCAACCGGCCATGGTCGAGTTCTTGCAAAGCCACGAGATCGGGAGATTGCTCTGCGATAACCCGCGCGATGCGGCGTGGAGAGACGCGTCCATCCATGCCAATGCAGCTATGGACGTTATAGCTCATGACCCGCAACCGAGATGGGTAAGCGGAAGGAATATCCGCTGTAGCGAGATGCTTGCGTCCGAGCAGGGCGAGCGCAGCGTCGCGGAGTCCGGCGGGACGCACAAAATTCGCCGCGCCGTGGGGCAGCTTCGTGGCGGGAGGAACGAGGAGAAAGCCTTGTGTTTCGTCGGGACCCGGCCCCGCGTGAGCGCCGCGTTCGGGAGCGAAGCTCCAGGAGCTACCGTCCCAGTTCCAGCCGAGCAGAATGAGGTCGCCCGAGTTTTCGTTTTCGCAAAATCTAACGACATCCTGGGCGAGTTCGGCGCGCAGCTCCGCGGGATGTGTCTGCAACCGTTCGGGAAGGTCCTCGGGAACAGCCGTTTCGCCGTAGGCGTGATGCCACGTAATTCTACCGTCGGCGGCCCGATGCAGGACCCCGGGGACGTTCCCGCGTTCAACGAGCCTTCGGGCCAGGGAAGACTTCTGCGCATCATCGATCGGCTCGGCAAAGTAGAGATGGCCGACCGGGCCGGTCGCGGCGATGGAAAAGCTCTTTCCGCGCTCCACTGCAAATGCGTCCATCAGGCGCTCCTTCAGATTCCGGCGCTTCGCATCGGATTTGCGAAATAACTTCGGAAGCGGATGCACTTCTGAACGAGCACTCCAGGCCGGGTTCGTGGCAAGCATCATCTCAAGGCATTCGGCTACGACGCGGTCTTTATCCCTTCGGGAAGCTCCATCGCAAACGAATGCGTTTCCTCTTGTCCGTGATCAGAAAGATCCAGACGTGATAGTCGCGTCGCTGGGAGCGATAGGCTGCAAGGTAGAGATCCTTGATGGCCCGATCAATGCCCCTGAGCGACCAGTGGGCGAACCGCGAGCTTGACCGCGCCGGTGCGAAAGCTCATCATAGCCGAGAAAGTTTAGGTGCACGACCGGCAGACCTCGGCTGACGTCCACCTTGCCACCGATGGTGACGATCTCCCGCAGGGCAACGCCGACGCACATGCGCGAAAGAACCATACCGAGTTCCTGTGAGAACCACTGACCTCTGAAGATGCCGCGTGCAGCCTCCGGCAGACCGATCACCAACTCAAGCAGCACCAGGCCGGTAATGCGCAGCATCGCGGGAAGCTCCAGCAGGAGAAAGATGAGGATTTCGTGAATCCGGCCAGTGCGCCATGTGTCTCCGAACCCCGCGTGCGCAACGCAAAATTGCTCTCTTCGGGCGCGGCTCCGCCCGAGAAGATATTTGACCACGAACTGCCGCCTCTGAGCAGCCCTTCGCCCTGCGCGGCGAACTTCTCTTCAAAGCGTCTTGCCCAATCCGGATCGAACAACATGCCCATTTCGCCAAGCGAGCGGTCAAGAAAACTGAAGGCGGGAACGCCGGCTCTGACCCCATAGTACAGCTCGCCTTGCACCGCCGGCGTGGTACTTGGGAGGCCCGAATAAAAGGTATGAAGTGGATACTGGCCGTTATCCCGCAACCTGCGGAGAAATGGCATGCGTCCTGCGGCCATCGCCGCTTCAAGCTGACGACGGGCAGGCCATCAATCTGAACCAGGAGCAGACCTGGCTCCTCGCTTGTGCCCTCGGACGCTGAAAGTCCGAGATGGCGAATCGCCCATTCGTTGCGGCTTAGCCGTCTGCGAAGGCGATGCCATAAGGATTCAACGGTGGCAAACACGATGGAAGGGGAGCGATTGAGAAGGCTTCGGTCCGTAAACGAAAGCCGGTTGTATTACGTATTCCATAAGATCCCACATAGAGGCGAGCGCGCTGACTCGAAAATTTCGTCGTTCCCTCGCCGCCGGGTTGCAAAAGATTCGAAGGACGAGCGACGAGCGCCAGGTCGAGTAGGACGCGCCATTTTTCACTCCTGGTTCTTGGGAGAGCCACCGGATGCGCCGATTCTTAGGGTACGGAATTCTCGCAGATGATAGCGCGAAGCCGATTTTCGGACGACGAGTCTCGCGTTGAAGACCGTGGCCAACATTTCTGCTTCAAGCCCCCGGGACTTCGGGCCTGCGTAGGCGACTCGGCCCTTGCGCAAAGCAAGTAGGTGCGTGAATTCGGGGACGATTTCTTCGATATGGTGTGTGACAAGCACCAAAGCGGCAGCCTGCTTTTTCACGGCCAATTTACCGATGTCGTTGAGGAATCTCTCGCGAGCGACGGGATCGAGGCCTGCGCAAGGTTCGTCGAGAATCAGGATGGCGGGGTCGGCCATCAATGCGCGAGCAATGAGGACACGTTGGCGTTCGCCCTGGGAAAGCACCTCCCATCTGCGTTCTGGCGGCCTGCGGCACGCGCAGCAAAGAAAGAAAGCGCCTTGCGCGCTCGCGCTCGGAACGGCTGATTTTGCCCCAGTAGCCAATCATGGCCTGGCGTCCGCCGGCGACGATTTCAAGTCCAGCATCCTCGTCATGCACAAGGTGCGAAATGCTCGTGCTGACCACTCCTATGCGCTTTCGAAGTTCGCGCCAATCGCTTTCGCCGTATTCCTCGCCGAGAACGGTGATCTGGCCGGCCGTGGGAGTCATGTAACCGGTGAGCGCTTTCAACAACGAGGTCTTGCCGGAGCCGTTGGCGCCAAGAATCGCCCAATGTTCGCCTGCGTTCACTGTCCAGTTGATCCCGTCGAGGATGCGGATGCCGGCGCGGCGGATCGACAGGTCCTTGACATTGAAAAGCAGACTCATCGGGAATGACAATATTGATGCTTGTCAAGGAAAGCGGAAACCTCCCAGTGACTGGAGAAAATCCGGACGCTCACGGCGCCGGAGTGATCCTGCGCGAAGAGCCGGATTCCCCGCGTCCTAAGATTCTCCACAAAGCTCGCGGGTATTCTTTCGCTCTCTGGAAATTCCGTCGCCGTCGCAATCACGACCCTGGGCTTAACAGCATTCAGGAACGCGGTGTCGCCGGAGGGTCCATGCCGCGGCGAACCTTTAATCAGGATGTCGCTGGGCAGTTCGGGAAGGACATTTTTCATCAACCACTCCTCGGTGTAGAGGCCTGCGTCGGACATGAAGAGGATTCTCGTCGAACCAGTGCGAAGCTGGACAACGAGATTCTTGTCGTCGGCCACCCCGCGCAGAACATCTCCAGGCGGATAGAGAATATGCAGACGTGTTTCCGAACCCAGCACGATCCGGTCTCCGGAGCGGTGAGGGGACTTTGGGATGCCGAGACGGGAGAGCTCCGCGTGCAAGCGACTTCGATTTGCCGAGCGATCGTCAAGCGTGGAGTCTACAACGTGCCCAGGACGGCAGGCTCGTATGAGCTCGGTGGCAGAGCCAATATGCCCTGCGTCTCCGTGCGTGAGCAGAAAACCATCGAGAGAGCGCAGCCCGCGAGAGCGCAGAAACGGAAGCAGGACCGAGTCGTGGCTGTGTGCGGGGCCGCTGTCGATGAGCCAGTCGCGCCCCTGCGCACAAATCCACGCGGCGCCCCCTGCGCCAAAGTCAAACACGACAATCTCGGCAATCGGCGATGGATGGTCGGGGACTCTCACATAAAAGAACGAGCCAGGCAGCGAAGCAAAAGCATGCACTACGCCAAGCAGTGCTTTCGCGAGCAGCCAGTTTGTCTGATTATAAATGGAGGCTACCCAGGCGCTAAACAGGCCCGTGCCAACCGAAAGGAGGGACACCGCCATGATTGCGAACGAAAGCGGCACCGCGAGCGCGTTGGCGGGAACGGCCGTGATCGAGACAAGATGAAAATATCCCATCGTCAATGGCAACGAGCCCAACCAGGCCGTCGTGGAAACCGCCAGCAGCGACGCAAGCCGTTGAGTGCCGCTGACAACAAAACGCTGCGGAGCGGACAGAAGCCGTTCCGGAAAGAAGGGATCAGGGCGAAACGGCGCGGCCAGCAACAAAGCCAAAGGCCCCGCAAAGAGCATGATGGCGGCAACGACGCAAAAAGAGAGCTGAAAGCCGGGGTTGAAAAGCTGGTTGGTATCCGCGAGCAAAATGAGAAATCCCGCGGCGCACAGGTTATTGAAAAGGACCGGTCCACGATTCGCCATCAGGCCCACAAGTACAATGGCGGCCATGAGGGCCGAGCGGACGCCAGCGGCTTTCAGCCCGGTCATCAGCACATAGAAGAAAAGCATCGGAATGATCCATCCGGCAGAATGCCTGCGCGAGACGCGAAGAGCTTTGAGGACGCTGCCAAAGCAAGACCGCAATCATCCCGACGTGCAGACCGCTGACAGAGAAAAGGTGAAACGTCCCCGTGCCACGGAATTCCTCCTGGATACGTTGGGGAAGGGACGAAGCGTCGCCGATACCCATGGCGACAAGCAGGTCGGAGACCGTCGGATCGTTGACCCCTCCGATCAAAGTCTGTCGCAACCAGGCGCGGGTGCGAAGGGCGAACGACACGAGGGGTTGCCCTGGTTCTGTCGCAGAATCTGCGCGTCATTCCTGTGTTCAACACGCAAGTGGGTGAAAATGCCCTGGCGCGACGACCACGCCGCGAAATCAAATTGTCCCGGATTGCGCGGCGGCTCGATCCTCTTTAGCGTGCCACGCAACCGAACTTCGTCGCCATAGGCCGGTGGCGGTCCCGCCATTCGACCTGAAGCAGGAAAGACGGCGCGAATTCGGCGCCCTCCAGGCGTAGTTGCGAAACGCGGACTTCGAGGCTGGAGTTTCCCGCAGAAAAGACACGCGGTTCGCTGGCAACGATCCCGCGCGCCTCGGCCGGCAGACTTCTGGCGCCCAGCCACGCTGCAAACCGCGCGGCCTGAGATTCGTCGCTCTTCCACAAATGAAGCGTGGCGAACGCGCACACCGTGAAGGCTCCGAAAGCAACCCTGCGACGCGTCGCAAAAATGTCGCTGCGGTCAATACGGCCACGGTCAACCAAGGATCGATGTCGCGTGCGCACGCTCAGAGATCGCAATCCCGCAAATTGCCAAGACGAGGAGAGAAAGAAAGGGAAGCCTCTGGCGCAACAGCATCGCGATGGGATTGGTCGCAGTCACGCTTGTCCGCAGAATTTGAAAAGAAACCCTGCGTCGCGATTGTGTTTGGAAAGCGTGTTCACCGCGACGAAGACGGGCCCCATGTTTCCGGCGTCCATTGTAATCCGGACGTGGCCGATTTGAGCAGGATCCTGGTGTTGCTCGACCTGCACCTGAAGATCGCCGCGCACAGCGTGAAAAATGCGCCGCGAACGGGTTTGTGGGCACGGCTTCTATTTTACTCCAACGGAAGACGCCCGTTTGGCAAGATTGCGGCGCGGCTTTTCTTCACGTCGGTTCGATGCGCGATCTTTTCAACGGTGCCGCGGCGCAGGTATTCCTGGCGGATCATTTCGAGCATCTCTTGGCGCCGATCGTAGAGCCGCTTTGGCTTTCTCCGGGGCGCGCGGCTAAGCGCGTAGGCAGTGATGAGAGGAAGGCTGATCGTCGAGTCGAGGTAGCAAACAACGCAATCAGGCAGGCTTTCGGGATCGACTTTGCCCCAGCTGACCGCCTCGCCCGGAGTCGCCCCGCTCAGGCCGCCACTGTCGGGACGCGCATCCGTGCATTGCAGAAAGTAGTCGTGTCCGCGCCCTTCGATGCCCATGACCTCTTGAATCTGTGGCTCGGTCTGTAGCATGAAGTTCTTGGGCGATCCACCCCCAAGGATGAAGACACTTGAAGTTCGACCCGAATTCTTGGCGTCATACACAATCGCGGCGGTCTGGTTGACATCGCGATTCACGTCGAAGAGCAGCTTGGAATCCCGCAGAGACATCGCCGCGACGTTCATCCCGATCGAACTGTCTCCCTGGCGAGCTCGTGAAGATGGGCAGTGCGCAACGATAGGCGGCACCGAGGAGGCTGTGGCCATCAAGGCCAAGTTTGCGCTCGCGCTCATCGACATACTTTCCGAGGAGGTGGTGGAATTCATCAGTGCCCATCGGCCGCTGGAACTCGGCCCCTGGATCACCTGCCTCACAAAGGCGTCGGTGTCCAGTAGCACGTCGTAATCGAAAAGAACGTCATAAATCCGGATCACGCCCTCGTGACGAAGCTCGATGTCATTGAGAAACGGCGAGCCGGCGAAAAGCTCCATGCCAAGGCCGAAATGAAGATCGTGATAAAGATTCGCGCCCGTCGAAATGATCCAATCCACGAACCCCGCTTCAATGAGTGGAATCAAGCAGGACTTGCCCAAACCAGCCGGAGTTAGCGCCCCTGTAAGCGACATTCCGATCGCCCCATCCTCGGCGAGCATCTTGTTCGTGTAAAGCCGGCAAGCTTCCGCAAGACGCCCGCCGTTGTAGGCTTTGAATGCGGTATCAATCAAATCCGCGGCGCCAATGTCCTTGCGGACGGACTCTGGCAACAGACGGGGAAATTTTCCGCTTCAGCTTGTTCACCATGCGGGAGCTTAGTTGAATGAGAACGGGCTGTAGAGCGATTCTTCGTATCCCGGGTCAGCCCACTCGTCGATCAAGGGGGTGCTAAACGGCCCCTGGGCTTGATAACCCGGGCTGTTGAAATAAGCGCGGTCTTGTTCGCCCCTCAGACGTGCAGTTTGCCTCGGTGTAGCTACACCGTAAAAACCATGCGTTTCTGTCAGATAGTTAAGCAATTGCGGCGTTGCGCCAGCGGCCTTTAGACTCTCCAATTGGCCATAGCTGAAATTGTAAGCCTTCGCGTGCTCTGAAGGTAGCCGATGATAATATTTGTGGGCACCTTTTTCTACGAGAAGGTTCAGGATGTCGTTGTAATCCAAAACCGAACCTTGCGTGACTTTTGCATAAGTTCCCTGGTCGACGCCTCGAGAGGAAAGGGCTGCGGCCACGGCGGGATCCACCTGTGGAGTGGACGCGCATGCGGAGAGCCAAAGGACAGGTATGGCCATGAAAGAGAGTCGAAAGAGGCGCTCGGTCATTGAAGAGTCCTAATCGAGGCTGAGGAGGCTGGCAAACTCTTTTCCGGAACCCCACCGCGGAAGAGAGGATCGCGGTGAAACTCCTGCCCCTGCTGGGAGAGCCTTACCTTTCGCGCGCATGAGATACGCCTTTCTCGGCGCTGGAAGAATGGCGATGGCGCTGGTTCAGGGCATGCTCCGCGCGAATCTTTGCTCCGCCTCGGAGATAACAGTATCGAGCCGCTCGAGGACGGGCTTGGAGAATCTCGCAGCCGCGACCGAGTGCGCGCCGCGGCGTCAAATCGCCGAGGCGGTCGCAGAAGCCGACACCGTGGTAATATGCGTGAAACCGGGTGATGCGCTCAGGGCGTTGGAAGAAGCCGGCGAAGCGCTGGAGGGCCGGCTCTTGCTTTCGGTTGTGACGGGTCTAAGGATCGCCTCGCTGCGCGAGGCTGCGGCCGGCTGCCGGGTGATTCGCGCGATGCCGAACACCGCAGCGATGGTGGGAAGGAGCGCCACGGCCGTTGCGGCTGACAAAGGCACGGCTCGTGAGGACATCGAGACAGCTGAGCGCATTTTTGGCGCGGTCGGAGAGGTTTCTCTCAGTAGCCGAAGACCAACTTGATGCGGTGACCGGCTTGAGCGGGAGCGGCCCGGCTTTCATCTATCTGGTGATGGAGGCTCTTGCTGATGGCGGGCTCGCCGCCGGCCTCCCGCGCACGCTTGCTCTTGATCTGGCCATCCAGGCGGTGGCTGGCGCGGCCGAAATGGCTGCGTCGACAAGAGAGCATCCCGCTTTGTTGCGGGAAATGGTCGCCAGCCCGGCAGGAACTACGATTGCGGGTCTCGTCGTGCTCGAAGGCGCTGCAGTTCGTTCGGCTTTCATAAACGCCGTCAAGACAGCGGCCGCGCGGTCGAAGGAACTCTCTGGAGAGTAGATGCGGCATTTCCTGGCCCTCGGCCTGCTTACGGCAACCGCGACAACTCAGGCGCAGCCGGCGCCGCCTGTCATCGACGGGAGGTACGTGCCGGAAGTCGCACGACACGCCGCCGCGGAAGGCAACGCGGCCTTCGCTCGCCGCGATTTTGAGCGCGCTCGCCGTGCCTATTCGAATGTTCTTGATCTCGCACCGGACAATCTTCTTGGGCTTATCAATCTCGGCGTTGTCGAGTATTCATTAAGAAAGCTCGACGACGCCGAAGCGCATCTCAAACGCGCTGTGCAGATCAAGCTCGACGCTGCTCCGGCCTGGCTCACGCTCGGAATTATCTACATGGATCAGAACCGCCTGGATGAAGCGCTGGCGGCGCTCGCACAGGCTACGCTGTACGATCCGCGCAACGCTCGGGCGCGCAATTATCTCGGCGTCGTAGTCGGACGCAAGGGTGGATCGACGGCGCTCAGGCTGAGCTTCGCAAGGCTGTTGAAATTGATCCCAGCTATAGCGATGCGCACTTCAATCTGGCTGTCTTCTATCTTGAAGGCAAACCGCCTTCAATTGAGCTTGCCCGACGCCACTATTACCGCGCGATCGAGCTGGGAGCGGAGCCGGACCCGAAATTGAAAAGACGCTTAAGACAGCGCCTGTCGCATCCCCTACGGCGAAGCCCGCAAGCCGGTAGGATCCTTGGGAACCCGCGTGGATTTGCTCCTTCGCAAGGAATCGAACGGACATGGCCGTCCTGCGCTTTGGCGCATCCGCAGACGCGAATTGACTTAGGGGGGACTGTTGACTTCGACGGCGACGATTCCTTAGGTTCTCGCCATGAAAAAGCGCCCGTTCCGGATGCTCGGAGTTCTGATCGTCTTCTTCCTCGTCAAGGACGCATTTGGCTTCCGGCCCCGAGCCGGTTCGTTTGTTTGTCAAAGAGGTTCCACTCAAGGTTCTGGGCAAAGAGGTGACCGTCATCGCCATCGAACAGGCCGATGGCACGCAGGGATACTCTCCAGAAAAGTCTGACGGATTTCATGTGGAAGTCGTAAACCAGCTTGAAGGTGCCAACGAGCATACATTGGCATGGGCTCGTCTTGCCAAACCTTATGGATGGCGTTCCTTTCGTGACCCAGAATCCGATCGCACCAGGCGAATCGTTCCGTTACGACTTTCCACTCAAGCAAAGCGGCACTTACTGGATGCATTCGCATTACGGTCTCCAGGAACAGCTCTATAATTCAGCGCCAATGATTATTTGGACGCCCTGAGGAACGGGCAAAGAGCAGACCGGCAGGTTGTCGTCATGCTCTCGGACTTTTCTTTCACGCCTCCGGGACAAATCTTGAAGGGCCTTAAAGCGGAATGCAGATGCCCGGCATGACGGACAAGCCGCCCGGGAAAATGGAGATGGAGGATTCCAGGAAAATGCCCGCAGGCATGGACAACTCAGGGCCTGCCGAGGTCATCGCTCAAAAGTGGGACGATCGGAGACAAACGCTCGTCCGAACGTCCGTCCGGGCTTCCGCGGCGGAAGTCGATGTCAAATACGATGCCCTGCTTGCAAACCGTCGCACGCTTGATGACCCTGAAATGATCCCCGTTGAATGCTGAGCAATCCGTTCTGCTCCGGATGATTGCCGCGTCCTCCGCCACGAATTTTTACGTCGACACCGGCGCGTTGGAGGCCGAGATCCTCGCGGTGGATGGGAAAGCGGTGCGATCCGATCAAGGGCAATTTTTCCAGCTCGGCATGGCGCAGCGCCTTGACCTGAAGAGCAATCATTCCAAAGGAGGGCGGCGCGTTTCCGATTCTCGCCCAAGGCGAAGGAACGAAACTGCTCTGTGGAGTTGTCTTGATCACGAAAGGGGCATCGACTCCGCTGCTCTCCCTCACAGCCTCTGCCTCCGACTGTGGCGCTCGACAACACCCAGGAAAAGAGGCTTCGGGCCGCCAACCCGCTTCCCAGACCGTGCGGTCCGACCGCACGCTTCCCGCAGCGCTTGGCGGAAACATGGCGACCTACGTTTGGAAGATCAACGGCGAAGCCTACCCGAATCGCGATTCTCTAGATGTACGGAATGGCGAACGCGTGGAATTGTCTTCACAAACGCTACCAAGCATGGGCCATCCGATGCATTTGCATGGACACGATTTCCAAGTCGTGGAAGTCGACGGTGAGAAGATGTCCGGTGCTCTGCGCGATACCATTTTGGTTCCGCCACGGTTCGAAGATCACGGTCGCGTTTGATGCGGATAATCCCGGAGTATGGGCGTTTCATTGCCACTTGACTCTATCACCTGGTGACCGGAATGTTTACAGTGCTTAAATACGACGGCGCCGACGCGAAGTTCTGGCAACCGGAGAAACAGGCCAGCGAGCTCAAGGCACAGCATTGAGCATTTACCCAGTGCTCGACGCATCGCCGGCGGGGACATCGGCGCTACAGAGTGGCGGCGAAGCGTTGTCATGAGATTCGGCCTTCGTTTCAATGGTGCGGCGCCTGCGATGCTTAGCGAAAAGATCAATCTTATCCGAAGCAAGGCGAAGGCAGGCAGAAGAGGCCGGCCGGGTTCTCCTGGGTGTCTATGGCCTCTTGAGTTTTGGAGCCGCAAGGCTAAGCGCGAAGATTGCGGCGGCGCCTATGAGTCCGGCGACGAGAAATCCCCGCCTGGCACGAGAGCGGTTTTCATGCTCCGTAGGCTCTATCTCCGTGACAAGGTCGGTTTCCTTGCCGGGAACGACGGTATGTGTCCAGCCCATATGCGCTCCGAACGAAAACCAGCAGGCGATCACGGCCACGGCGCAAAGCATCGCCAAGATTCGAGATGAGCGCGGTCATTTTGGTTTGCTGCGAAGCTAACCTTCCATCGCTATGTTCTTCCTCGGTCCAATTGGGAAAATGCTGTTCACTATCCTTCGATCGTGTTGATTTCAACGGGCTCCACTTTGATGCCCACTTCTTCGAGCCAGGCGATGGCCTTCTTGATTTCTTCCCGCTCCCCATCGAGTTCAATCGAGACGACGCCGATCTCCTCGGTAACGCTCGCCTGCCGGAGGTTCGTCACGACGGCAAACTTTTTCCGAGCTCGTAGATTACCGGGCGCGTGATAAGGCGGGAAGGATACATCAACCAGAGACGGGTGACTTGCTGGGACATGCGGGAAGTATAGACGCAGAAAAGAGAGCGCGTAGGAAAAAGTGCGTTCTGACGTCGAGACAGAGGCGCCAAGTGTGACATGGGTTTTAGAGCCTGGCTAGGCGATTTCGATCCCTGCTTCACGGCACAGACGATCGATGCGGAGGCGGATTTGGCTCCCGATTTTGCTGGCGTCGGATCGCCCGATATCGAGCCAGTAGTAGAGATGGAAATTTAAGGCTTTGTCGCCGAAGGCCATCAAAAGATCACGCTCGCCTTTGGTTCGTTCAAGACTTCAGGCTGAGCTTCGAGCGAGCGGCACAGCGTGCTCATGACAAGCTCTGTGGAAGCTCCAAAGGAGACACGAATCACAAAGTCGTAGCGGTGATGCGAATCGGACAGGGTCCAGTTAATGACGTTCTTTTCAAGGAGGTAGCTATTGGGAACAAGAACGTCCACTCCGTCGAATTTTCGAACGCGGAGCAGCGCGTTCCGAGGTTCATCACGCGCCCGAGATGACCGTCCGCTTCGATGACGTCGCCGACCTTGATTCTTCGCTCCGCCAGCAGGATTAGACCGCTGATGAAGTTGTTCATGAGGGTTTGAGCTCAAAGCCAATGCCGATCGCAAGCGCACCGCCAAGAAAAGCGAAGGCAGTGAGGGGAATGCGGAGCCAGTTGAGCGTGGTCAATACCACAAACGCGAGAAGAAAGTAGTAGAGGACCTTTTCGAGAAATGCGGCGCGCGCGGTGTCCACTGCAAAGCGACTGGCCGAGGCTGATCTTGATAATCCGCGCAAGGGTCCTCGCGATAAACAATCCCGCTGCCAGCCCGATAATACCGAGGATGATCTTACCGACGCTGATCCCGCGCATCCGCGTCACCACGGAGCCATCCTGGCCGATAATCTTTTCATCCGTGGTGAAAAGCTCGCGATTCCAAAGGTTCTCCACCCTCTTACCGAGTTCCGCGAAGCCCTGAGTCACGCGCTCCGAAACACTGCTTCGCTTCAGAAGTTGGGCGCTCTCCGCGCGCATCTGCTCGGCATGGGTTAGCAGACTTTCGAAGAGAAGCAGAAATGTCGCGGACCTGCGCGACGCGCTGGCGCACAAGATCGAGTCGCTGCTCTTCCGAGTTTGCTTGTCGCGGCATCCTTGGACCTCGGCTGCGACTCGAGTTCGTCGAGCCGTTCCCGCGCAGACTGAAGGTAGCGTGCAATCTGCTCACGCAGGGATCAGACTGGGCCAGGAGCTTATCGGCCACCTTGCGCGCGTTTACGTATGCGGCGGGGCGAGGGTTCTCGGCGACGGAAAGCGTGGTCTTCCACACGCGAAGCGCTTCATCGAGCCCCTCAATCCATGCCTGACCCGCGACGGCGATCCGGGTGGCGAATTCCCGGGCTTCACGCGCGATTTCAAGCTGGGCATTTATGCGCTTCTTGACATCCTCGGCGGTGGCTGCCTGCAGCTTCCTGCTCAAGCCTGAGAAATGGTTTCGTCGAGACTTTGGCGAGCGCTCTGCGCGGACTCGATTTGTTTTTGAACAGACGCCCTTTCCTTCTCGATCCGTTCAGTGGCGGCCCGGGCCCGCTTTTCGTTGAAGACGCTGTCCAATCCGCTGGCAGAAAGCGCCTGTTCGATGGCTCGAACCTCAGCCTGACTCGCACGCAGATCGAGCTCATGGGCGTAAAGCCGCCAAGATGCGAGAAAAGCTGCGGAGGATGCCGCTTCCTGCTGAATCTCGGCCAACTTCAGCTGCGGTGCGGCGCGATTGCGCGCCGCATCGGTGTCCGCGGTATCGAATTCTTCCTGAGCCCGCCGCAGTTGTTGACCGGCGGCTTTCAGCGCGCGGACTGCTGGCGGGTGAGAAACTCCTCATCAAGGTTCACCTGCGCCGTGGCGGTCTGCGCCTGTGCGCGGAGTGCAGCGAGCTTGTCGCGCAGCGTGTCGGCCTCCGCATCGTCCTTAGGCATGGGAATGGACTCGGACGACGAGACTGATTCTCTTGAGACTCCTTATTGATAACCGCTGCAAGCGTGTCCACAGCGGCCTGATAATTGCGGATGATTTCCTCCGAGGCGCTAAGAAATTCGTCGAGCCGCGTTTCCGGCAGACTGGCCTTGCGAAGCTCTTCACGCAGCGCCTCACATTAACGCTCGCCTTCGCCTGTAAATTCCAAGAGCTCTTCGAGGCCCAATCCTTTGCTCCGCAGCGGATGGCTGAGCCTTTTTCCGGACGCGGCGCCGCTTCGCGCTTTCGAGAAGCTTCTGCAGGCTTTGGGCACGGATCTCCGCAAGCCGAGGCCAAAAATAAAGATAAGGCAAAGAGTCGCGCGATCACTTTCATCGCCTAGGCCATCTTTCGCTGTGGAGCCGACCGTGGCAAGCCCCGCGCACATTTCCGGCACTCTTCACGCTTCAACTCAGAGCTGGCCGATCTCTCGCTGACCGCCTGACTCAGGCGAATGCCGGCAAAAGTTCTCCAGCGGAAAGTTTTCGTTGGGCGAGTGCGCGTAGCAATCCGGCGACGCGCAGCGCCAGGAGGAGTGAGTCGGCGCCAGGATGCCTCTTGAAGGTGGTCGACAATGGGGATCGATCCGCCTTCGCGCATCAGAACGGGCTTGCGGCCAAAGACGCGCTCAGGGCGCGGAGGGCGGCCCTTCCGTAGAGCGAGTTCGGATCGGCGTAGTAGGGCTCGCCGCAATGCCCCGGAAGAATCTCGAGCCGCACACCTCTTTGGGCATCGGGCTGCAGGTGCTATCGACCGGGCGAAGGATATCCTCGGGCCTCTGATTTGGAACGAGCCGGAATGTGAGCTTGGCAAAGCTTCCCTCGGCAGAACCGTTTTCGTGCCTTCACCTTGATATCCGCCGCCCATGCCGTTGACCTCTGCCGTGGGCCGCGCGCCGACGCGCTCGATAGCCGTGAAGCCTGGTTCACCGCGCGAGTTCCGACACCCCGGCGAGCGTCACAACATCGGAGTCAGTTATCGGCAATGCGGCGCGGCCTCACGCTCCCAATCGAACATCGGGCGCACGTCGTTGTAAAAGCCTTCAATGGCGACCCGACCATCTTCGTCGTGAAGGCTCGCAATGAGCCGCGCAGCCGCATCGCCGGATTCATGACGGCGCCGCCGAACACCCCGGAATGCAAGTCCTGCGTGGGACCGTGCACGTTGAACTCCAGGGCCGCGATGCCGCGCAGAGAAAAAGTGAGGTGGTAGCCATGCGCCGCCATGCCTGTGTCGGAAATCACGATCACGTCGCAGTCAAGCTCAGCCCGGTGTTCCTCGAGAAAGCCCGCCAGGTTATCGCTGCCGATTTCCTCCTCGCCCTCGCACGAGAAAGACAAGATTCGCGGGCAGCGCGCCGTTTGCCTGCAAGGAGTTCGCCCAAGCCAAGGATATGAGCCAGAATCTGCCCCTTGTTGTCCGTTGAACCGCGGGCATAAATCCGCCCGTCACGAATCGTGGGCTCGAAAGGAGGCGTCTTCCATTCTCCAAGGCTCGGGCGGTTGTACATCGTAGTGGCCGTAGATAAGAACCGTTGGCCGCGCCGGATCGTGTGGCGTCCTGGCGACTACCGCAGGATGACCTCCGGTCTGGCGAGACATCCGCCTGCAAACCCGAGATTGAGAAATTTGCTTTTTTCAGCCATTCCGCGCACGCAATCATGTCCACAATATGCTCGGATTGAGTCGATACGCTAGGGGAACCTGAGGAACTCAAGAAGATCGCTTACGCGGGAATCGTTCATGGAAATTCAATAGGTTGAGAAGGTCGATCGGGCAACCACAATATATTGTGTTTTTCTTGCCATCGGCTTCTGTTGAACCGAATAACTTCGCCCCAGGAAGACTAGAAGAGTGTCCATGTATCTTCAATCCCTTGAGATGATTGGCTTCAAATCGTTCGCGCCTCGGACGATCCTCAGCTTTCATCGCGGAGTCACCGCGATTGTCGGGCCCAACGGGTGCGGCAAATCAAATGTGCTCGACGCCATCTCGCTGGGTGCTCGGCGAGCAGTCGGCCAAAGCGCTGCGGGGAGGAGAGATGGCAGATGTGATTTTCAGCGGGACAGACAGCCGGCAGGCGCTCGGAATGGCTGAAGTTTCGCTGACTTTCGCCGAATGCGAAAAGGAATTGGGCGTCGAATGGAATGAAGTTTGCATCGCCCGGCGCGTGTATCGCGACGGGAAAGAGTGAACACTTTCTCAACAAGGCGCCGTGTCGGCTCCGCGGACATCCACCAACTCTTCATGGATACAGGCGTGGGCCGGAGCGCCTATTCGATCATGGAGCAAGGCAAGATCGATCTGATCTTGAGCAGCCGGCCGGAGGATCGCCGCGCGATCTTTGAGGAAGCCGCGGGAATAACGAAATACAAGGCCCAGAAGAAGGAGGCGCTGCGCAAAGCTCGAATACACGGAGGCGAACCTGCTCCGCGTGCAAGATATCATCAAGGAGGTTCGCCGGCAAATCGGCTCCTCCAACGTCAAGCGGCCAAGGCGCGCCGCTACCAGGCTTTGATGAAAGACCTCCGGATCTTCGATACCCATCTAACGCATAAAACTATCGAGAGCTTTCAAGCAATCTCGAGGGAATGCGTGGCGAACTCGGCGCAAGGCGAAGAGGCGCGCACGATTCACGAAAGTGAAATCGTCGAGCAGGAATCCGAACTCTCCCGCTTCCGTGCCCGGATGGAGGACCTCGACGACCAGGCCTCCAGAATGCGGGACAACGTGCAAACCCTGAAAAGCCGCGTCTTCTCTGCGGAGAATCGTATCGCGACCAGCGTGGAACGCTGTCAACGAAGCGCGCTCATTCATCGAGCGGCATCGTATGGAAATTGCGGCGGCCGGCGAAAAGATGCGAGTGCAACAGGATCAAATCGAACAGACCGACCAACTTCTTGCGCAGATGATTGAGGCGCTGCGCGCGGACGAGGCGTCGTTGGACGAACATACCTAGAAAGTGCGTGTCGCCCGCGAGAACGCGCCGCAGCCGAACGTCATATCCAAGAACTCGGCGCAACGGTTGCAAGGCTCGATGCGCGATTGGGCTCGCTGCGGAACGAAATTTCCGCGGCGGCAGGGCGGCGGGAAGTGTCTGAAACCCGGCTGAGGCTTCTTCAGGGAGAGTCCGAAGCGGCTTCGCATGCGGCAGGTGAGTTCAGTGCGCGCATAAAGGAGATCGGAGGTCGTGCCGAGCTCGCACGGCTGGCCGCTGAAAGCTCATCAAGCAGAGCAGTCCAACGCCCAGCTTGCCTACGAAGCCGCGCAGGAGAAGCGTCAGGCTGCCGAAATCGCGCTGAATGCCATGTCCAAAGAGGCCGCCGGGATCGAATCCAGGGTGGAGGTTCTTCGCCAGCTGCAGGAACAAGGCGAGGGTTTCGACGAAGGCACACAGGCGGTTCTTCGCGGTCTCGACAACCCGACCTTTTCAAATCCGCCATTCACGGCGCATTGGCGGACCAAATCCAGGTCGAGCCTCGCTTACATTCCCGCCGTCGAGGCGACCCTCGCAGCCCGCTTGCAGGCGATCATTTTCAAGGACAGCGGCGTCGCCGAATTGGCGCTTCAAGACTTGAGCCGCCGCAGGCTCGGTAAGGCCACGCCATAGCTCCAAGCGAGTGGACTGACGACTCGCAAGAAGGTGGGCCCTCAGAAGCAGCAAGATTGCTCGGCAGTCTGCCGAATAGCAGAGCCGGCCGGGCAGCCGATTCTTCCTGAAGGCGCCATCGCTTGGGCGTCCAGCTGCGTGACCATCGAGGGCGAGGGGAGAGCTCTTGCTACACGCTTGCTTGAGCGGAGTTGCGGTGGCGGAGAATCTCGAATCCGCATTCCGTATTAAAGCCGCCAATTTGGCTCTTGGCGTTGCGACGCTTGCTGGAGAATTCATTAGCCACGAGGGCGTCGTGCGCGGCGGCCAGACCGGCGAAAATGGCGGCCATTCCGCCCTTGCCCGGCGGGCGCAGATTGCCCAACTTGACCGCGAATTGACGGCCGTCGTCCGGAGGCTCGAATCCCTCACGGCCGCCAGGGCCGGCGCGCTGCAAGCGCTCGAGGTTTCCCAAGACGATCTTCTCGCGGCCAGGGAAAATTTTCAGCGCGCGCAGATCGAGAGCGCATCGATCCAGAACGAGCACAAGCTTGCCGAGCGCCAGCTCGCCGAGCTCGAGAATCGTCGCGCCGCCTACATCCAGAGACCGCGCAGCTTGGGGAATCTCTCCGGGTCAGCCTGTACGCACCTGGAAAACCTGGAATCTGCAATCGCCGAAACCGCGCAATCTCTCGAACACAACCGCGTCCAACGGGCAGAAGCCGAACACATTGCCCAGGCCGTACGCGAGCGCGAAAACACCGCCATCGAGGACCTGAATGAAATCCGCGGTCCGCGTGGCTACCGAACGCCAGCAGCAGGAAAATCCTGAACCGCCAGCGGGGACCCATGGCCGCCCGGCTCGCGGAGCTTGCCGAAATTCTCGAAGCGCGCCGTGCGGACATCGCCGGCTATGAAGCCCGCATCGAAACGCTCGACTCGGAAAGCAGCAGCCTGCGCGAATCCATCGCCGTCTGGCGCGGAGGAGTCAGCATCGCTCGAAGCCGAAATCGCCGAACTTCTTTCCTCACGCTCGGAGGTGCACGAAAGCGCCGAAGCTGTAGAAATCGCTTTGCGATCCGCGCGCCAACAACTCGTCCATTTGCAAGAACAAAAAGGCCGCCTCGAAGTCCGCATCGCCCAGCTCGAAATGCGCATGGAAAACCTGCGCAATCACGTCTCTCACCGTTACCAGACCGACCTGGAGGCTTTTGAGCCGGATTCCTACGCATTGCTCTGTTCCTTTCGTGACCGAAACAAGAAGAAGGCTCCCGCTCACGATGCTCAGGCGGCGGAAGGCTCCGGGCGAAGTTTCCCCGAGCCTGCCCGGAACTGCATCCGAAGACACACAGGCGCCAGATGCGCCCGAAGACGAAAGCGAGACCATCAATTGGGACCGCATCGAGGAAATGGCGGCCGATCTCACGGAACGCATCGAAGCAATGGGCCCGGTCAATCTTGATGCCATACAAGAATACGACGAACTCGAACAGCGCCAGATATTCCTCGAAAAGCAAAATGCGGATCTCGTCAATTCCAAGGCGGGTCTCCACGCGGTGATCGCGAAGATCAATCGCACGACGAAGGAGCTCTTCGCGGATAGTTTTGCCAAGATCCGTGAAAACTTTCAGATCATGTTTGCCGAGCTATTTGGCGGCGGCCGCGCCAACCTCATGCTCGATCGACGAAAGCGACCCGCTTGAAAGTGGCATCGAGATCATCGCCAAACCGCCTGGCAAGCAGCTTCAAAGCATTTCGCTTCTCTCCGGCGGCGAACGCACCATGACAGCGGTCTCCCTCCTCTTCGCCATTTACATGGTGAAGCCCAGCCCGTTCTGCGTGCTGGACGAAATGGATGCCCCGCTCGACGAATCGAATATCAGCCGTTTTATCAAAATCCTGGACCGTTTCGTGGACCAAAGCCAATTCGTCGTCATTACACACAACAAACGCACGATCAGTCGCGCCGATGTGCTCTTACGGCGTAACCATGGAGGAGCAAGGCATCAGCAAGCTCGTGAGCGTGAAGTTTACCACAAGAGAAGAGGCGTACAGCCCAATCTCCATCCGTGACCGAAGCTTTCCCGCACACACTTGGCGACCGCCACACCGACCGCGAGCCCGCCACGGGTCTAAGCCGAGCGGTCCGCTTCGACTTCTGATTCGCGTCTCGTCGTGGTCCTAGAGCGAAATTCCGAAAGAAATTTCGGCATTTGCACTAGTTCCTCTGGCAAAGGGCATTTCGCTCCAACCACCTTCATTCCAACTTCTGCAAAACAGTATTTCGCAGGATCTTCCGATGTATTTTTACGCCTTCGATTTATTGAACCAAAATGGGGAGCTGCCTGAGAATTTGCCGCGAGTTGCTGGAAAGCTCTGCTTGCCAGTCCCTGAGGATCCGTTGCGCCTGTCGCCGCTGTTGCGGGCGCCATCGGGACAAGTTCTTGAGGCGGTGCGCAAGCTCGGTCTGGAAGGTGTCGTCGGCAAACGGATCGATTCCATCTACGAACCCGGCGAGCGATCAGGCGCGTGGATCAAGCACCGCACGAACCGGGAGCAGGAGTTCGTCATTGGCGGTTACATCCCCGGTGCGCACGGGTTCGATGCGTTGCTCGTGGGCGTTTACGAAAACAAACAGCTCATCTTCGTCGCGAAGGTGAAGGACTGGTTTGTGCCGCGAATTCGGAGGAGATCTTCATTATGGAGTGCTCCAGTAACCGCGATCGGCCGCTGCCAGCCGAGGCGCCCGGCCAAAGAGGGCGACATGGTGCTCGAGCGCTGGTGCCCACTGTTGCTGGTCGGCCCGGTTGCCAGCAGACACCTCATACCCGCTGACGATGCCGTTTTCGACCTCATCAAGGCGCACCAGACGTCCAAACTCATTGGGTTTATGCGGCTTGCCTTTGCGGATCACGACGCTGTGCGCTTCGAACAGGCTCAATATCTTTTATGAAGACCCGATCCCGATCACACGGTTCTAGGTGGCGGAGAACCCATGACCACCTGAAGAAAATCTTTCCAATGATCGTCCTAGCGATCCTCGGCAACTGTGGCGAGCAATGAAATTGGCCCGATCGAATCACCCGTGAGCGCCGCGAAGCCGGTCTTTGAGAACGTGCGCCACGGCCAGCAGTAGCTCGCCTCGACATCGCCCTTATTAAGGTGAAAGCTGGATCGGCTCGCCCTCGCGGAAAGTTCAGGCAGCTCTTAAATTCACGCCTTCCGGGCGCCGCGGAGACGCACGACTACTCGGGCATCATCGCAACAGCAAAATTTCATTAACCGGACAAGCTTGGTCCCCTTTCGAGACTTCGAACGCGGTGCACAGCCAGATAATGGAAGAAAAACGCCCTTTGACTTCGTGTTGCTCAGACGACTGTGTTTAAGTCATGCTGATTCACTCGTGTGGCGCCGCACTCCCGCAAAATCTTCATGACGTGCTTGTCGCACTCGGGCTCGGTTCTGACTATGACGAACTTGCCCTTGTGATAGAACGCCGTGGCGTAGGCCTCGATCACATCGTCAGGCAAGTGGATAATCGGCAAGATGGGACTTAAATACACGGACAATATGGACAAATCAGATTCAGCACCGCCCAAACCCTCCGCCGGCAAAGCTGCCGGTGCCGGATCGCCCGGGCCAGCTCTGGCAAAGCGACATCACTTACATCGAGACCCAGGAAGGTTGGCTTTATCTGGCCTTTACCCTCGATGGCGACCCGTCAGCGACTTCTCGTTGGTCTCGTCCACCACAGTGATCGAGGAAGCCAATATGCCGCCGATAGCCTTCCAGCATTGCCTGAGGGCCGCGGAGCGTCACTCCAAGCATGAGTCGCAAAGGAAATCCCTATGACAACGCCCTGGCTGAGAGCTTCGTCGCCACGCTGAAAACCGAATGCTTCACCGACTCGATTCCGCCAACTAAAGCTTGAAGTGGAACTGAAACCCAGGCAAGAAGGCTACTCTTCGTTTTTGCAATCTATTATTCTCGCTTATGGTGATGCGTCTCGCAAAGACTCTGAGGCGTTGGAAGACCACGCTACGTAAGGTTGAAGTTACGTATTAGCAACATTGGAGCCGTTTTTAGTGGGACCGAGTCCGCGACTGGCGAACACGAATTTGGGATAAATTCCAGCAGTTTTCAGCTACCTGTGATAAAATTGAGGGATCAAGCTGACCGCACGCCAGCAATATCCAAACGATTGATGCTTCCCTAAGGAAGCAAAGGGATTCTTTTCGTGCTGAACTCTATCAGGCATTAGGGTTTTCCTCTAAGCGGATCGTTAGCCGCGCAGTGCCGCAAATTATGGCCACAAACATGGAAGAAGAGCGCCCGATGCGCCGACAGCCTGATATTCATTTCTGATCGCTCATCTCGTAAAGGTTGAACCAGAAAACGAAGCCTGGTGGATCAACCTCGCCTATTCCGTCAGGCGGAGCGAGGGCGTTGAGAAGGCGGAGGCCATTCTGCTGAGGGGCGCAAGCGATACACCCCAAGGTTGCCATGATCGCATTCAACCTGGCCTGTTACGCGAGCGTCACGGGTCGCATGGAGGAGGCGAAAGAGCACCTGCGGCATGCCATCGAGCTTGATAAGGACGTTCGGAAACTGGCGATCGACGATGAAGATCTGAAGCCCTTGTGGGATTGAATCGGCGGTTTGAAATAGTCGGCAGGGCTTTTCAAGTGCCGGACTGTTCCCTCCTCACAATGAAGTCCTCGACTTGGTCGAGGTTTTCGAGACGGTGAAATTCCCCGACAATCGTTCGTTAGTCACGCTTTGGAACCGGAATCCTCAGGTCCCCTGATTTTGCCTGCACGCGCTCGATTCGATGAATAACACTTTCGTAATCTGACGTTCAGGCATACCAGCCCTCGCGTTTGAGCTCCTTGGCGATTTCGCGGGCATCAATGCCTAACGGGAATTCACGGGTCCGACGCTCACACGCCTCCGATCATCCGCTTCTCACTCCTCGTTGCATGCACTATGTTCACACTTCCCACCTTCCGTCCCAGAATGATGTCTCGCATCAGACTCGGAGCGCGAATTGGTCCTCAGGGGCGGCTTGGGCGTAGAGACGCGAGAATTTGGCAACGAGTTGGTTCCATCGGCATCTGCGGATCTTCCCTCTGTGGCCGCTTGCCTTCGGAATCAGAATGGCTTTTCATCCGACGTAACTTTGATACCATCACCGATACGCACGATTGTCGCCGGTTTTTTGTGCTGACCTGCCCTGACACAATCCCGCTCAAAGTTCCTCGTCCGGGCAGAGTTTGGGAGTCCGTGTCTCCTTACAGCGCCTCAACTAGTCAGTGATCCACCCGCCAATGCGAAACCCGAATCCGCTGAAGTGGATTTGCGCTTTGTAGCGTTCGATCCGCTTTTCGAGCTTCGTGAGCCAGGCTGACCGCTCTGCACTGATTTGTTCTTATGGCTCTATCGCTTGTCGTCACAAGGCTATTCATCCCTCACCGGACCCTCCAAGCCAGGCAGCCGGCCGGTCTTTTGCTGTTATTGGCACGGGTATCTCAATCCAGGGCGTGCTGACGCCGTTCCGTCCCGATAGAGTCACATGCGCGAAACCGCCCGTTTTTTGAAAAGCCACTTAAAAACTTCCGTCGAACTTTATTGACATCTGCTTGCTGCTCCCCAAACCGCTCAGCAAGAGTAGTAGACAAGAGCTGTCTTGTCTCAGCGCGTCCCATCAGGACCATTCAAAGGCAAAACTGCTCACTGATCACAGAAGGGTTTACAGAGAGCGCGTGTCGCAGGTATTCGCTAAGTCGCCTCCTTGCTGCCAGGAAACGGCTCTGCCAATATTCACCGTCGCCTTGACCTGGACGTTAGACCAGAGCGCACCAACGGAGCAAAGTATCAATCATTCCATCGCCACGACCGCAAACGAAAAGTCATGAAAGACCGAAGGACGTTCTCTTTTGCCTCAGCAACCCGGGAACTTTAAAAGTGGGCGACCAATCGGATGGATGTTCACCGCTGTTCTGGGAGCTTATCTGTGGGTCCCCGGTTTCGCGATGCCCAGATCGAAGTGAATGCCCATGTCACTGACGCCAGTATCAATTTTAATACGGGTACAGTGAATCCAGGCAGCGTTCATATCATCAACACGGCGACGAACCAGATCGTTGGATCGCGCCATTCCGGTTGGATTTCGCCAGTCGGTGTTTCAGTCTCTCCTGGACGGCCGCAATGCTCTACATCTCCAATAATGCCGGTAGACGATTTCGATAATTGATACCGTATCCCGTGCAGTGGTCGGTTCGATTAGCGTACCTACCGGCCCGCTCGGCCTGGCGACCACCCCGACGCCAAGCAATTTTATGCGACCAGCCCCGGGCTGATTTTTAGCAATAGCGGACAGGGCGGTCCCGATTTTAGCGGCAACGCGGTCTCGGTGATCAATGCCGGCGACGAAAACATTGTCTGGCGCCACTAACCGCCGGAACGGACCCATCGGCGTCGCATTTCACACCGGACGGCAGCCGCGCTTATGTTGCAAATAATGGCTCCGACTCCGTCTCCGTGATCAACACGGCGACGAACAGCGTTGCCCTTTCGATTCCTGTGGGAAATGAACCCGTCGGCGTCGCCATAACCCCAAACGGCCAGTATGCCTACGTCACCAACCAGAATAACAATGGCAACATGCGGGCACGGTCTCCGTGATCAACACGGCGACGAACAGCGTTGCCCTTTCAATTCCCGTGGGGAATTCGCCCGTCGGCGTCGCTATAACCCCAAACGGCCAGTATGTCTCACGTCGCTAACCAGACTAACAATGGCAACGCGGGCACTGGTTTCGTTGATTAACACGGCCACGAATACCGTTGGTCGGCACGATTCCGGTAGGCAGTTCGCCGATTGGTATTTCAGTCACCCCGGACGGAAAGTTTGTTTATGTTCGCGAACAGTAATATCAACAACCGGTGGCAACGCTCGCCGGTCGGCACTGTCTCAGTGATTAGCACGGCTACGAATGCAGTAGTCGCCTCGATCACCGGTGGGAACGTCGTTACTTTCGCTTTCGGCTCTTTCATCAGCCCAAATATCATCGCTTGCTCAAGGGCGGGCCGTTATTGGTTGCCAATGACGCGGCGTTGACTCCTTTGGGCTTCGCCCAGTTTGTCAATTTCAACGGAGGCACCATTAGGCTTTACCGGAGACTGGGTGACGCCGCGAATGATTTCGTTGCTCGCCCAAGGCGGGACGATCGATACGAACGCGCTCCAATGCGATTCTCTCCGGCAATATCATCAATCCTGGCTCACTAACAAAGATCGGCGCCGGCACACTGACCTTGACGGGCGCGAACAGCTACAGCGGCGGCACAAACCTCAACGGCAGGCATTCTCGCCGTAAACAGCGACGTAAATTTGGGAGCTGGGCCGCTGAGCTTTGACGGCGGGACGCCCAAGCGCTCGCGACAGGCGGCGGGATCACGTCGCTCAAAGCCGTAAACCTTTTCGCAGGCGGCGGCACCTTTTTGGCGGACGCCGATACCGCATCGACGCTCGGCGGCTCGATCACCGGCGTGGGGTCATGGACCAAGACCGGGCCAGGAACTTTGGCCTTAAGCGGCACGAAACACCTACAGCGGCGGAACGACAATTGCAGAAGGGCACGCTTCTGACGCAGAGCGTCTCAGCCCTGGGAACCGGGCCGGTGACCTTTGGCAATGGGACGACGTTGCAGGTTCAGAATCTTCTCAATGCCAGCGGCAACTGGACGGTATTCCCCGGCGCGGCGATCGCCAATGGCGGCACGTGTCGAGACATTCGGTGAGCTTTAACCTCGGCGGAGGCGGCACGCTTGATTGCGAATGCCAATTTCAATGTCCCGGGCGCGGCTAACGTCAACAGCAGCGGCCTTGTGGTAAACAACCAGTTTACCATCGGTGGCGACATCGGCCTCAATGGCAGCGGGCGATGATCAACGGAGTACAGTCGTCCGCCGCGGCTAATGTCAACAGCAGCGCTCGTGGAGAGCAACCGTTTACCGTCGGTGGCGACCTCGACCTCAATGGCGCAGTAGAGGCGATCGTTAACAGTGCTTACGTCTAATCGTCAACGTCAACAACGTCTCATCTCTTATTGTCAATAATGCCGGCACGGTCGCTGCCAACGGTAAACGTTGGGCAGAGCGCTCAGTTGGCAGCTTTTCGGCAACGATCAGCGGAAGCGTCACCAACGCGGGATTCTTCCAAGGCACGGGTGTGGTCAACGGCAACGTGGTCAACAGCGGGACCGTCGCGCCGGGAGCGTCTGTGGGACAGCTCACGGTCAACGGCAACTACACGCAGAACGCGAGCGGCACCTTGCGCATCGAAGTGGCTGGCGCTCGCACCGGGCCAGCATGACGTGCTTGCGGTGAATGGGCATGCCAGCCTCGCCGGCACGCTCCAGCTCGTTCGTGTGGGAGGCTTCAACCTCAGTGTGGGCGATCAGATTACGTTCCTTACTGCGAGTAGCGGCGTGAGCGGGACGTTCGGTAACGTCGAGAATGATTTCCTTGCGACCGGCTCCATCGTGGTCTTCGATGTCATTTATCTGCCAAACGGCGTCGTTCTCGAAGGAACGCAGGGTTCATTTGCGGAATTTGCCGGCGCATTCTGCGGCACGCCGAATTCGGTGGCGGTGGGCCAGGCGCTCGACAGCGCAGTCGGTGACCCACGGGCGTCTGAGCTGATTGGCTTTCTCAACAACCAAACGTTGACCGACCTCTGCGATGATATTGATCTAATTTCACCCGAGCAACTGACTTCAATTTTTGTTATCGGCGTGTCGCTCGCGAATGTGCAGACGGCCAATCTGGAGAGGCGCATGGACGACATCCACCAGGGTAGCACGGGTTTCAGCTCGTCGGGATTTGCGATCAACGGCAGCGGCCCGAGTTTTAGCGAGGGGTTTGCCGGTGTGAGCGGACCGGAGGGCAAGAGCGGCCAGCCGGTGTTCGCGCCGATCCCGCAAAATCGTTGGGGTGTCTTTGTCACTGGCATTGGCGAGTTCACCGATGTGGACAGCACCTTCAACGCAAGCGGGTATGACCTTGCGACCGGCGGCTTTACCATGGGCATTGATTATCGCATCGGATCACACTTCGCGATTGGCTTGACAGGAGGCTATGCCTACACACACGCGGATCTCGTCAACAACAGCAGCATCGCAGTAAATGGCGGGAAGCTCGGACTGTACGCCACCGCGTTCGGCAGTGGCTTCTACTTGGACACCGCGGTGATCGGGGGCCTGAATGGATACGACACGCGCCGGACTGCGCTGGAGGGCACCGCAAGCGGAGACACAGTGGGCGGCGACCTCAATGTCCTTGTCGCAGCCGGCTACGATTGGAAGAAAGGCGGCTGCGTGAAGCCGTAAGC
>ERZ1370068.10329-contig-9039_pt1 | contig 36228 bp, 60 predicted proteins | sample MGYA00561227_ERZ1370068 | MGnify/ENA primary metagenome ERZ1370068 (study PRJEB38410, sample SAMEA6850437) | metagenome | study: Metagenomic assessment of the ecological functions of the soil: analysis of the soil microbiota associated with the... | reverse complement strand
GTGAACAGCGCCACCATTAAACCTGAATCCTATGGCACGTTGAAAGAAATGGCAGACGTGATGAAGGAATACGTGCCGATCTGAAAGTAAAAATTGTCGGTCATACTCGATGCTGATGCAGGTATGTTGCGAATCTCTGATTTATCAAAGAAGAGAGCAAGCTTCAGTGAAAGAATCACTCTGGCCAAAGAGTTTGGCATCGATGAAGCCAGGATGGAAAGCGGACGGCAAAGGCGAGAGTGGAACCGATCGATAAAAATGATACACCGGCGGGGAAAGCCAATAACAGGCGAGTTGAATTTATAAAACTGTAATCAAGGAATAACATGCGAATCATAATTTGCTTTTCAGTCATCGTTTTCGCAATCACGCGGGCCTTCGCCCAGTCTCCATCCCCTGCTGATAAAACGGTGAAACCATCGCAAAAAGAAATGCAAGCGTGAGCTCAATACCAGGTGAAGAGAAGCGCAGGAGCGGATGATTGCGCTGTGAAAAAGACATTCGTTGACGACAAAGCGAACAACGAAGATCCCGAAAGCATAAAACAGATGGAAGCCAATTGCCACCTTCGCAGCAAATTGTCGGCGGTGATAATATGGCCAGCCAGAAAAACAAGCGGCTTGAAACACTTGCTCCGCCCAAAACGAAAGAACCGAAATATGTTTCTCCATTCGAACCGATCGTTTTAAAACAACCAGTAACAGCGCCTACAAAAGACCAGGCAAAGGACCAGCTTTTCTGGGCATAAAGAGAAAAGTCGATGCTAATACCATAGTAACTACCAACAGAACAATAGTTCGCTACAATCGAACAAATAACTCGCTGATCGATCCAGACAGACAAACCTGTTGATACTACCTACTATGGGTTGTTGTCTACTCTTTCCCAAACTTCACAAATAAGAAACGATTTTGTTGTCGGAGTAGGTAGTCCGGCTGAACAGTTTCTTCATGTACCCCGAAATACAAAAAGCTTATGACGGATGTTTTTACTTGTTCAGGAAAGATATTATGACGTGGGTAGGAACAGTGTTAAGCTGCATGTCTCTTCAGAGCCTCTTGAAGTCCTTCATCACCAGCTTGTGATAAGCATGTCCACGCTCCCTCTGCCTCAAAATGTGCCGGCTCCGCCCGATAAGGCCAAACACTTGTGCGACTGTAGTTCCAATGAACGAGCAGTTATATGAGAGAATCTTGCCTGCAATGGTTCCGAAGGTTTTTGCCACGATGAAAACGGGCTATTGTATTTATTGGAGGCCATTTACCTGGATATTCATTCAGCTGGAGCGCAGCGGATGGACTTCACTATCCAATACTCCCCACTGAGGGCCGATATCGTCAAAGCTGTTTGGACCCTCGTCCTGGAAGTGCATAACGCAAAAACTCCAGGACTTAACCAACAAATCATCAACCTTCCAATGTGGCCATTGAAGATGGCCTTGTGCTGATTGCAATCGTATTTCGCAGAAGCTAAACTTTCAAACATCTGCCGATGTGGGAAGAGCAATCGACAAAAAGCCTGAAACATGCGGCCTCCCACGGCATTTGAACCGGGTTAAAAGCCTGGTGGTAAACAACACGGTATTTGGAAATATGTAGACGAGCAGCAGGCAGCACTGAATTTAATGCAGTCTTTGAATACAGCTTATACGAGAGCCATGAGATGAATAAGAAGCACATGCCTGCTCCACTAACGTTGAGAAAAATATTTCGGATTGGGTGGATAAACTCGACAACTACAACCGCTTTTCGCTTTCAATGAAGAAACTCCGGACCTTGATTATGTGGTGGAAGGTAATGGAGTAATCGGTATGGAGGCAACCAGGAGCAGCTTCAATCAGACTACATGATTGTAACCCTGGGGAAAAGATGATTGTGGCTGGCATCTTAGTCTGAAAGATCCAGATCACACGGATAGGGAGTGGAGAAGAAGAGCACTTTCAAATTCCATTCAGTAACAGCCAGGGGGCTTCCAAATTCATAAAAGTGTCGGAACATTTGGTTATACAGGGCCGCCTCAAAATGAATATGATCTCCCAGTTTTTTAAAATAGACTCTCTGCCCTGGGTGGTTCCAATGACAAAGCTTACATAGAGGGCTTGCGTTTCAGCGACGCGGATCTTGCATCACATAAGAACGATAACTACTCAAAAGTTTATACAACCGGATCTGTTTCAGTATGTCAACAAAATGTTTGTTTCAGCAATAGAGACGTAAGCAATAATTCAGCCATGCTGGTTTCAAACGCATTTGAGGGGATGAATATTGCCAACTGGAAATAACCCCGTCTTCTTCGACCGGGAATTCGACTCCTTGATAAATTGATGATGGAATACCTGATGTGGCAAGAGAACAGCAAAATGCTGCAAAATGTTACTCAGACAACCCATACGGGAAATACAGTGGTTCCATTCGATGCTCAAAACGGAAATTCTACTCTTATTTCAACGACGTATTCGCTAGTGGACCCATCAGATCCGGATAGGAAGTATGGAATAAAAATGAAATGTGGCAAACATAACTATAACAGTGGACTCATAGCCCCTTGAATGTGCTTGACAAATGAATTTTTGTATGAAGAGACAAGTCACCATGCTTCTCCTGTTCCCTTGCCCCTTATCATCCCTCGGGTCAAAAGTTCATCAAAAACAGAAATTCCCTGCACCGATGAAGTCTTATCTCAAACTCCCGGCCGATGGTTGAACACCAGCAGTGGTTATTATATCAATAACGACATGGCTTAAATTTTCAGAGCAACCGAGATCAGGGCAAATAACCAATCGGGTGGATGCACGATTTACCAACTGTTGCAGAAGGTATGCCCACAACCAATGCCGGTCTCGATGCGAAAGCATGGTAATCGAACACTGGTCATTACGGCAGTTTTGCAGAGCAGATCAGATTCGGAAGAACAGCCAGGGAGCATTGGACTATACCGCTATTAAGAAAAACCAGTCGCGCACATTCGGTGTATGCATGCGGTTTTTTTCCTTATGGCTGCAATCGCAGTGATCCGAAGGTGATCTGGCCCGGTTACCCAGGCGAAACGGGAACCTGGTTCTCGGTCTTGCAACATTCGCCATTTGCACGTAACGCCATCATGAATATCGAGTGAGAAGATCAGATCACCATTGAAGGTTATCCCTGTTTGCAGGCGCATGCCTTTGATTAAAAAAACTCGGAGAGTTTGAATTACTTGGTATCGATGAACCCACGTTGCCTATCCATACCCAGGTATCATAAGATATGTGATCGTACACCCGCAAAGGAATGTTGCCTTACATACCAATCACAAGAAAACAGTACCTGGAGAAATGTATACCATTATGTGTAGCTGTCATGGTGGGACAAAAGTATAGTTAAGACTTTTGAGGAAACACCAGACGTGCGAAACAAGGAGCTGAACAATTAAAGAAACTGAAAACAAGACAGGGACGAAGTCCTGGAAAGTGAAATACCGCGAACAACTTGAAAGAACAACAAACGATGGATTGCTTGATGCTCCTGCTATCGTGCAATTTCCTGGGATCCTCTTCTTCAAACCCAGTGGATCTTTACAGATGAAAACGGCTGGTCGCTGGTGATCCAAAATCCCCAGTATATCCGAAACGACCTGCCGAAATATGTGCCGCAACTCTTCGTATCCTGAAATGGAACGAATGAAGCCCCAGGCAGACATTGCAAAACTTATTGAAGAAAGTTTCCGTTTGACCAGTTGCAGGCCATGATCGATAAATAATTTGTTATGATGAAGACAAATCACCATCATTTTCTTCGTTCTTTTAACTGCACGTTTATCTGTGGGCACTGATGAAAAACAACAACACCCTGCTATGCAAGAGTTGCTTTTAAAACGCCCGGTGAATGGATGAAACCTTAAGCAGGATATCATGCTACTGCATCCAAAACAACAACAGAAGGAAATTGAGAACCGTCTCAAAATGATCCATCTATTTGGTTCATAATATTTATCCTTCACCCATGGCATTTGATGCAGTATAGAGTTATTTCAATGAGTGACGAAAATTTTGCATCCTCAAATTAAAATTGGAGACTATTCAAAATCGTTTCAGAAATTCTTTTTACTAATGGAATTCCAATCATTTATACAGTTACCATGTCAAATTTTTGTGACTATCACTGTGGCCGTGAAGCCACGAAATAATGAGAGGCGGGGATGTAGAAGCGGGAACGAATCTAAATGTTGTTATGAATAAACTTTGAGGGTTTTTTTCACGATTATTGATCGATGATGATTATATGGAGATTATGATCGACGGCAGACCAACAAGAATGATGCCTGTGCTCAAGAGAAAATGGAAAGGATATGATCTTTATTCTCTGAGAGCGGCAGCGCGGTTTGAAATATGGTTTTGCTTCACCGTGAAGGCATGCTGCTACCATATATTCCTGTTACCCGGAAACAATATCTCTTCGATAGAAGTATAGAGTCGTTAAAGATTTTTGAAAAAGGGTTTGTAATTCATGAAAACTGAGGGACTTGCACTTTTAATGGATAAAAAGATCGGGATGAGCAGGCAATGGTATATGAACCCCAAAAGATGATATTTTTAAAATATTACACAGATGAACTGACTACAAACCAAAGCCGGGCTACTAAATTCTCCTGGCAAATATCTTTTTGGCGGGTTGATGCAGATGTACACACAGCTTCCCATTTTTATGACACAGGCTGAAGGTGGCAGACTCCTAACATGAAAACTTGCTTACATAAAAAGATTTAGGCAAATATATTCCACAATTAATTGTCATATGGAACTCAGAAACGGACTCGATCCTTCATTGAACCCTTAATACTTTATATTATCAGGATTTCCCAATTGAAAATTGCAGGCGATGATCACAATAACTGTTTATGAAAAAGTATTTCCCCATTCTTCTTCTTTTCTCCATTTATGCATCAGCACAGAATCCTCATTTCCCCCAAAGTAAAAATTTCTGTTCCCTGTTCTGATGAATTCATCAGTAATTACAAAGGAAAGTGGTTAATACACGATTCAAAATTGTCGCCGATCAGTGTGAGCGATTATCATGACGACGGTGATGAAACGCCTGCATGCAATAAATGATCTCATCAGGCAAATTTATCCGGAACCTACAGGCGGCGATGCAGGATGGTCCGGAGAATTCACAAAAACATCTTTTGCGGACGAGGTGAAATATGTCCCGGTAAAGGATCGTGACCCCGAAGAAACAAAAACGAAAGTCAACCCTGTATATAGGTATAACTACAGTTGTAGTTTATTCCCATGGATGTGCACCGAGTAACCCGAACGAGATCATGAATATGTATCCCGAAGGCAGCTAGTGGCAGTATTGTTATCCGTGCAAACGACCTGGAAATCCTGAATAATAATTATGCGGATGCAAATGAATGGACGATCGAGGGCAGGCCAATTAAAAGGAAAATGTTTGCAGCAGGTAGTAGTGGAAAGGTTATGATATGATGACTTCTGTCGGAGGAATTTATGCTAATGCAGCTTCTGAACATTTTGTATTGATCAGTCGTGATGGAATGTTACCGTATATACCCATCACAAGAAAACAATTCCTGGACCGAGCCACTCAATACGTTACAAGGTATTATGATGAGCTAACAAGCAAGATCGTGCAGAGCAATGATGTCGATGCCTGTCTCAGTTTCGCGCTCCGCAGGATGAGTTGGATAAGCAAAAGGCTATAAATATGAAATTCAAAAATGATGCATTAAGAAAACTGCAGAATGAATTAGAAAAAACAACAAACGACGGCTTGTTTGATGCACCTGCTGTTGTACGGCATTGATCCACTGCTCATGAATCAAGGGACCGGTTTTTCAATCAGAAGCGGAAGGGGGTTGCCTGCTCGCAACAGAGAATCCAAATTATTTCCGTAAAGAGCTGCCCAAATATGTCCCTCAATTGTTTGTTATTGAATTAATGGCAGTGAGATCCACAGCATTCGAATATGAATTTCAAAAATATCATTGAAGAAAATTTTCCGATCGAAAAATTAAAGGCGATGATCGATAAATAAAAATGCATGATGAAGAGATTGAGAAGAATCTGGTCTTCGAAATTTCATGACAGTATTGCTTACTATGACTACTGCGCGTTGTTACAGATTCTCCAGCCGATAGCTATCGGCTCAGAAAAATTCGGAAAGATGATCTACAACAGTTCCACCAGGATGGAAGCTTACTAAATACCAAGGATGGAGCACGAATAAGCCCATGCCGATTTGCCGACAGGGAGAATATCTTGCCATCCAGGTGATGCAGTCGATAAATTATCCTGCGAACACATCGAGCAGGCACTGGAAAGAGCTATGATGAGACCTGTGCGATTTTGCAGGTAACTAAAATGCATGAGGTGAGTGGCGGTGACTACACAACGACAGAGGCAAAAGAAATCCTTTAGAGGCTGGGGAATATATCCGTTGCTCCGGCGGGATCCACGTAAATAATGGTACACCTTATCCTGACGAGTATGGTCTTGACCTGTTTGTAATAAAGTGAACAGTCGTTTTGAACGACTAGCCGTTGTCAAATCCAGGAACACCTGCGGAGGCCTTTCAAGATATTACCCTTCCGACCGTCTGAAGTATGCCGACGCCATTGAAGACTTTCTGTTCTCAGTGAAGTTTGATGATTGGCGGGAACCAGCAGTAACGAAATGGCACCCTTAAAGGCAATGTGTTTACGCGGAGTTTGGCAAGGTCTTTCTATGTCAGTCGGTCTTGCAAAAACCGGTGCTGAGTTAGAGCAGAGTTAAAAGTGAAGCAACTCATATTATTTTCAAATGGGCAGGCTTACTTCGGAAAAAATTTTCCGCTGAAGGCTTAGACGGAATAAATACCTTGATAAAAGCGGAAAACAACCGACGCGATTGGGGCGTCTATAGTTTTAATAGTGGCAGAGGCCTTTTGAAATTGCCTTATGGAGAAATCCCGATGCGCGTGGAAAATGACAAGTTAGTCATCACGACCAATAAAACGGATCATGGCTTCATAAGACTCAATGATGTTGATTACGTGAAGTTCAGCGGTACATATGTCATGGATGAATGGAATGGAACGATCCCTACCATCAGCTTTACGCCTGATGGAAAATTTTCTGACAAAGGAGCTATCCGGGTGTTGTATCATGAATATGTCGATTGATCTTAACCCTGCATTGGCACCGGATTCAGGAACATATGAATTGAAAAATCATTCAATAATATTTCAGTACAGCGATGGCAGAAAAATAAAGATCGCATTTACGGAGGCGGGGTTTGATAAAAATAATGCGGACCCTTCTATCAACGACTGCTTGTTGGTTTTAATAATGATGTTTTGAAAAGACTAGCTAACTGCGAAGTCGTAGAACCATCAGTATAACCGCTGATTTAAAAAATAAAAAAACGTTTTTAAAATTGATACAAATGTCAACTCTCTTTCGGAGTCCTCATCGCATCCACTAATCCTTCCAACAGGGTTTAAAAAAATATCGCACAGGCAAAATATATCTTCCTTCAACAAAATCGGTCCGATACGTGTAACAACCGTGTCGTATTTTCTCTGACTCTGTTAAAGCCAGCAGCTGCCAATACCACAGCGATCCAAAGCGATATGGACAGAGGCCGCTCGAGGCGCATGGTTTACTTGTCGCGGACCGCAACCGAGCCGGTTGCGGTGAAGTACGGCACAAGGAAATGGCAGCGAAAGCCGGCGTCGGATTATGTGGCCACAAACGGCCCAGCAACCTTTCAGCCAGGAGAAGCTGCTAAATGGGATCAGCGTCCCTAATCATTGGGGGAGGAAGCTGCCGATCCGGATGAAAATGCACCTGTCGATAATTTCGCTGACTTTATAGTCGACCTTTCACAGGCGACAGGCGCCATTCTTGACATGGCTCCATGCATACATAACCATCATGCAGAACCTTAGCCGAAATCCTTCCATCGCCGCCGGGCGGCAGTCAAGGCGCGCACAAGCTGCTTATGAGGTTATGATCAGCTTTACAGGATATCTAACATTATACGGTGATAATCCCGAAGAGTGCGGGATCCGCAAAGACGGTGCTGGCCAGGACTCGAGCGACTCCTATCCGGAGTAGAAAACGTGGAACCCCGACGATGACATTACTTATACGGGCGATCTTGAAATGATCATAGATGTTGACGTATGCAGTGTGCACTCGGCTTCCGGTCAGAGCGATATGGCAGATGGTGTGGTATAAGAGTAAAATGGCTCGGGAAAAGTATTCACTGAGCTGGGAATTCGATTTTTTAGCGATGAGGCGCACAAATCTTGAAGCGAGAGGTGGCTACATCAAAAATCGAGAACAAAGACGGTCAGTTTAGAAGAAATCGGTCACCGGCGAATGCGGTGAGCAAAACGACGAAGAGTGGGTGATGGTTCCCAACAAATCCATATCATCCGTAATTCAACGGTGCAGAATCGCCAAAGCTTACATCCCGCATACTTCGCGCAAGGGAACATATGTGGATATTGACGAAAAAAGCGGGAATAGAACGGTGGTAGAGGTTTTGCGATGAAAATTCGCTGATAGAACCGCGATTCTGCAGGAATGAAATTCGGCTGGTAGGAAATTTTTAATTCATCTGTGTCCATCAGTGAAATCAGTGAGATAATTTATCAAATAGCTTAATGCTCACAGATTGCCACAGATTCTCACTGATATGAGTCCTGAATGAAGAGAAACGAATGGGATTAAAAGTTTCCTCTTAATCCCATTAATCTTATAAAATCAAGGGTTCAGACGACTTTGCACCACCAGCCTGAAACCATTCCCATGAATATTCACGATCTCGATCTTATCGATCGTCTTTTAAGTATTTTCTAAGCTTGGCAATATAAACATCCATGCTGCGGCCATTGAAGTAAGTGTCGCTTCCCCATATCTTTTTAATGCAGCTTCTCTTGGCAACAGGTCATTCATATGTTCAGCCAGCATTTTCAATAACTCATTTTCTTTGGGAGAGAGTGTTTGAGTAATGCCATCGTGCGCCAGTTGACGAAGCTTTGGATTGAAATGATAACTGGACAGGTCAAATTCCTTGTTCTCAGCTTCCTTATTTAATTCTTCATTGCGTTTTAAGATGGCTTTTATCTTCAGCAAGCAAAACTTCACTGTCGAAAGGTTTGGTGATATAATCATCGGCGCCGAGTTTGTAACCCTGGATGATGTCATCCTTCATGGTTTTTGCGCTCAGAAAGAACAAAGGAATATCCGGATCCACATCGCGGATCTCTTCCGCCAGTGTAAAGCCATCCATATTGGGCATCATTACATCCAGCAAACAGAGATCAAATTTTTCCCGTTGGAAGGCAGCAAGACCAAGCCGGCCATCCCTTTCCAGCGTCACATCATAATCATTTAATTCAAGATAATTCTTCAGTACACTTCCTAAATTCGGATCGTCTTCGCACAATAAAATTTTTGGTTTCTTTCCGTCCATGAGTTTGGGTTTAAAATTAAGTTTTACGTTTTCTTCGTTTTACAAATAAAGTTAAGGAAATTAAAAGCCACGAAGTTTACGGTTCATTTTTTTGTTAAAACGTGTAAATTGTTACTTCGGACTCCGGTCTAACTTTGTCATTAAAATCAAAATTCAAAACCAATGGTATGCATATTACCCACGACAACCGGCTAAAAAAATTAATTGTCATTGGCGACAGGGTGTTGATAAAGCCTACAAAACCGGATGAGCGTACGGTCACAGTGGACTTTATTTGCCACCGGGAGTGCAGGAAAAAGAAAAAGTGCAACAGGGGTAGTGTTATTAAGACCGGGCCCGAGTTATGCTATTCCTATGCCGCCGGAGGATGAATCCTGGAAACAGGAAGAGGATAAAATAAAATACGTTCCACTCAGGCCAAAGAAGGTGACCTTGCGATATTTCTGATAAGTGGAGCTACTGAGATCTTTTAACAGGACGAGAAATATTTTATCGTACCCCAGAGTGCTATTCTTATGCTGGAAAGGGAAGAAGATCTGCAGACCTAGAATTTTTAAATCTTTATTATGGCAAACAAAGACGAGTTTTTACAAAAAATAAAAGAAGGATATTCTTTCAAAACTGATTCGGTGCAGATAGGAACCGGTGCATGTTGAATGGTGAGGTAATACCGGGGTGCTAATGTTGTTCTCCCATTGAAAACAATGAACCGGCATGGGTTAATTGCAGGCGCCACCGGTACAGGAAAGACAAAAACACTGCAACTGATCAGTGAATATCTTAGCGACAATAGTGTGCCTGGTGTTGCTGATGGATATAAAAGGAGATCTGAGTGGGATTGCTGCTGCGGGTGAAGCAAATGATAAGACCAATGAGCGTTGCCAGAAATTGAATATTCAATACAAGCCTGTTTCATTTCCAGTCGATCTCCTCACGCTCAGCAATCAAAGAGGCGTTCGTCTTCGTGCTACGGTCAGTGAGTTTGGTCCTGTATTACTTTCAAAGATCCTTGAGCTGAATGATACACAGGAAAGTTTGGTGGCGCTTATTTTTAAATATTGCGATGATAATAAACTTCCCTTGCTTGACCTGAAAGATTTATCAAAGTGCTTCAATTCATCAGCAATGAAGGGAAAGCTGATATTGAAAAAGCCTATGGAAAGATTGCCACCACTTCTACCGGAACGATTTTGCGTAAGGTCATTGAATTGCAACAGCAGGGTGCCGATCTTTTCTTTGGTGAAAAAAGTTTTGAGGCGGAAGACCTGATGAAGATCAATGATGATGGCCGTGGAATGATCTCCATTCTCCGTGTCACTGATCTGCAGGATAGACCAAAACTGTTCTCAACATTTATGCTGCAAATGCTTGCAGAGTTATATGCCTCTTCACCTGAAGAAGGTGATATTGATAAGCCGAAGCTGGTAATATTCATTGATGAGGCTCATCTTATATTTTAATGAAGCCAGTACAGCATTGCTTGCAGCAAATTGAAACCATTGTCAAACTGATCCGCTCCAAGGGCATCGGTATTTTTTTCTGTACGCAGAATCCCATGGACGTTCCGGCGTCTGTGCTTGCTCAACTGGGATTAAAAGTCCAGCATGCATTAAGAGCCTTCACAGCCGCAGACAGGAAGACAATAAAACAAACAGCAGAGAATTATCCCGAAACGGAATTTTATAAAACCGAAGACCTCATCACGCAACTGGGGATAGGTGAGGCGTTGATCACCATGCTCAATGAAAAAGGGATCCCGACACCGTTGGTGCATGCTATGTTATTTCCACTCCTGAAGCCGTATGGATATTTTAACTGAAGCTGAGATTGACAACATTGTTTCTCATTCAAAACTAGTAGTGAAAATACAACCAGGCAATTGACAGTGAAAGTGCCTATGAAATTCTCACCGGCAAATTGCAACAGGCCACCCAGCAGGCTGAGCAACAAAAACAGGTCACAACAACAACAAAAGACCACAGGAAGAACAGCCAAAAAAGGATGATAGCTTTTTTGATAATCCTGCAGTGAAACAAATGGAAAGAACGGCTGCCTCAGTTCTTACAAGAAGTTTATTGGGTGTGTTAGGTCTTGGGTGGCCGGAGAAAAAGTATATTCTGATAGACGACCAATTAATTCTTATAACGTGCTTATATGATACGAACCCGCATTGCCGGCATAGGGATGTACTGTCCCAAAAAATGTGGTCACCAACAATGATCTTACACAGGTAATGGATACCAGTGATGAATGGATACAGGAGCGAACAGGAATTAAAGAACGAAGATTTGCCACGCGTTATGAAGATACCACCACCACCATGGGAGTTGAAGCTGCAAAGATCGCCATGCAAAGAGCTGGGTAGCACCCGCGAATGATATTGACTTTACTCATTTTTGCTACACTTAGCTCCTGATTATTATTTTCCGGGTTGCGGAGTATTGGCACAAGCGGTTATTAGGCATTAAAGAGATCGGGGCACTTGATATTCGCAATCAATGCAGCGGGTTTATTTATGCATTAAGTGTGGCCGACCAATTTATCAAAACAGGGATGTATAAAAATATTTTACTGATAGCCTCGGAAACGCATTCCTATGGACTTGATTTTTCAACAAGAGGAAGAAATGTAATCTGTGATCTTTGGTGATGGAGCGGGTGCCGTTGTGTTGCAACCGACAGATGCAACAAACATCTCGTGGCATTCAAGTACACATTTACACGGCGATGGAAGCGAAGCGGAATTACTTCGACGATAATCCGGTTTCCATGCAGGCAAATTTGTGCCTGAAAAAACCATCAGAACCATCTCAGCCCTATGGCGGTTTATTTATCACAAAAGAACTGATCGAAAAAGATGATATGCTTCCGTTACATGGATGGTCCTCTGCTGTTTTTAAAAGGCGGTGGTAAAATTTCCGAAGTGATCATCGAAGCGCTAACGGCAAACGGTTATCAACCCTCCGATATTGATCTGCTCATTCCTCACCAGGCCAACCTACGCATCAGTCAAATGGTTCAGCATAAATTGAAATTGCGCGATGACCAGGTTTATATAACAATATTCAGAAATACGGTAACACTACTGCTGCCTCCATTCCTATTGCTTTATGTGAAGCACTGGGAAAATGGAAAAGTAAAAAGATAATGATCTTATTTGTTTGGCAGCATTTGGAAGTGGATTCCTACCTGGGCGAGTGCGCTGTTGAGGTGGTAACCACTATGGCTGAGGCATTTTATAAACTGATATCTGGATATTATTTCCACAGGTATCGTTAAAGCGAACAGCAGCTTAGTCGCTCCCATTTCGGTAGGCTTCATGCTAAATGTTACATCCAAATTTACCAGTCGCTCGTATTCTTTATCCAGGTTGTCAACATTAAATGCCGTCAGCGGAATACCGGCATTAAATAACTCTTCCTGGATAAACCTTTGCCGGTTCGAAAGAAATTGGGTTCAGAGCACCAACTCTACACCGTCCTGTTCCTCTTTGGAAACCACTGTCAGCCATTTGTGCTTGCCCATAAGGGATCTCGGTTTTTTATAAATCCTAAAACTCCGGTATGAAAATTTCAATGCCTTATCCATGGTCGTCCAACCAGGACGCTTGTGAGTTAATTTTCATGTTAGAAGATTTAATTGTTCTACTGATGTAAAGGTTCGTATTTGGGAAGAAGAAGACCTCTTCAAAATTGCTTTTTTGCGTTACTTCTGTTGAAACTCTACGGGTGCTTTTCCCGGCTATTCTTTTGAAAAGGCCGGAAAAGGAGGTTGGGACTATCAAATCCAAGATGATAACACACTGTAGTTGATGGAAATGTTTGTTTGTAAGAGTTCCTTTGCTTTTTTATTCTTAGAGAGGTTAAATGTTGATAAGGCGTTACACCATACAGTTTTTGAAAGATCGTATCAAATGAAATTTTTGAAATACACGCCTCTTTATGCAAATCGCATCAAGAGTGCAATACCCTGGTCAAAATTTTTATCGATGAAATATTTTGCCTGGATCACCTTTTATCAAATGTTTGCGTACTAGCTCTGCTGAAAGTGATGCCACTTGTTTGCTATAATACGTCACGCTTAATATTCAGGCTTATGCTTTTGCTGCCGATTATAAATATATGAAGCTTTTGTAACAGCCGTGTAAAACGAAAATTCGCATCGATGAAAATCTCCTTTCTATCCCTACTCCACCACTACGCACCGATGCATCACTCCTCAATAATTCACCACCTGCTCTACAATTGTTTCAGGAATTTCACGCCATTCATATTGCTGGTTGCGCAGTTGTGGTTCGAAACCGGCTTCATGAATAGCATTCTTGTATGGTTTTGTAAGTAAACCGATGAGGAGCACCTGCAGCACTAACTACATTTTCTTCGATCATGATCGATCCAAAATCATTGGCGCCTGAATGCAGGCAAATTTGCGCTGTTTGTTTTCCAACAGTTAACCATGAAGCCTGTATGTTTTTTATGTTCGGCAGCATGATGCGGCTCATGGCGATCATGCGAATATATTCTTCCGGCTGTAACTAAATTATGTACACCACGAATTTTTGCAAGCAAGGTATCCACGTCCTGAAGGTCCACGGAATAAATGCTAAAAAGCCTTTTGCATTTTCAGGCTTGCGACTTTGTACTTCTCTTATTTTGATAAAATGTTCAAAACGTTCTTCAATTGTTTCCACATGACCGAACATCATGGTAGCTGATGTTGTAATATTCAATTTGTGTGCTTCATGCATAATATCAAGCCATTCCTGTGCTCCGCATTTTCCTTTGCTGATCAGTCTTCGCACACGATCGACTAAAATTTCGGCCCCTGCTCCCGGCAATGAATCAAGGCCCGCCTTTCTTAATGCCATCAGTACTTCACGATGGGTGCTTTTTTCAAGTTTGGTGATATGCGCCACTTCAGGTGGCCCAAGTGCGTGAAGTTTGATAGCTGGGAAACTCCTGCTTTATCTGCCGGAAAGTGTTTGTGTAAAAATCCAATCCCAATTCAGGATGATGACCTCCCTGCAACAACAATTGATCGCCGCCATACCTGATCGTTTCTGAAATTTTTTTCCGGTAGGTTGGCATGTCGGTAATATAAGCTTCCGCATGACCAGGAATGCGGTAGAAATTGCAAAACTTACAATTAGCAATACATACATTGGTTGTATTTACATTGCGATCTATTTGCCAGGTAACTTTTCCATGTGGTACCTGTTTCTTTCTCAATTCATCAGCCACGAACATTAATTCAGTCAGTGGTGCGTTTTTAAAAAGAAAACACCTTCTTCGAGCGTGAGAAAATGAAACCCGCAGGGCTTTTTGATAGAGTTCGGTCAAATTCATATTTTATATTTCCTTCGACGGCAAATTTACGCCAGCCGCAGTCTCTAAACATAATATATAGCAGGCGACTTTGATAAAGAGAACTTTTTCAGTTAATTTTATGGATATTGAAAGATCTGGCTGCTGCATCTTTTTAAGTTAAATCTTGTCTTCCTATTGAAACCTCTGCTATGAGTAAACGATTGCTGCTATATATTTCATTTAGCATTGCACTCTGCAATGCGCTTATTGCCCAGGAGGAATTTATTGAGCCTGCCTCAAAATATCTGACCCGTGTTCATTTTACGCAACTAACAGGTGGCGTCATTTTGTTGCAGGGGCAGTTTGGAAATTTTCCTGATACAATGAATTTTATTCTTGACACCGGCAGCGGTGGAATTTCTCTTGACTCCACCACAGCTGAATATTTGAAACTAAAACCGGTACCCAGTGATAGGACGATCCGCGGTATCGCTGGTATTCGGCTGGTGAGTTTTGTTAACAACGAAAAATTGAAATTGGGTACTCTTACCATTGACAGTCTCGATTTTCATATAAACAACTACGATATTCTTACGGCAGTATACGGCGAACGTATTGACGGCATCATTGGTTATTCGGTATTAAAAGGTTTATTTTCAAGATCGACTACGACAGTTCAAGAATAGACATCTATTCAAGGGAACATTTAAATATCCGAGAGGAGGATATATGTTCAGACCCCTGATCGCTACGCTTCCGATTCAGTCGGCCAGGATAAAAGATGCAAAAACGATCCAGACCCGTTTTTTATACGACATAGGGGCCGGATTATGCATGATGCTTTCACAGGATTTTATCGAAGACAGCATGATGCTAAGTAAGAAAAGAAAATTTTTATAAGGAAGCAGAAGGTCTTGGTGGGAAAATTGATATGCAAATGACAGTAATTAAGGAATTAAAATTTGGTCCTTACCGCTTTCGCAATATCCCGATTTATATTTTTAAAGATGAATACAATGTCACTTCTTACCCATTTTTGGGTGGTATTATCGGGAATGATATTTTAAGACGATTCAATTGTATTTTGAATTACGATAAAAGGGATTTTTACCTGACCCCTAATTCTCACTACCAGGATGCCTTCGATTATTCTTATTCAGGTATTGAATTATATTTTATAAATGGACAAATTATTGTTGGAGATGTAGCAGAGGGTTCTCCGGCTGAAAAATCGGGCCTGCAGGAAGGAGATATCGTGGTGTCTATTAATAACGTATTCAATCAAAGTCTTACTCAATTGAAATTCAGCCTTACAAAATGCAAATGAGAGAATTAAAATGATCGTAAGAAGGAATGGGGAGCTGAAAGTTTTTCGAATTTAAGGTACGGAGCATATTTTAAAATAAGATATTCGCTTGTCTTTTCTAAGCGTTGCAACAATTGCGCCCTATCGTGTTCTTTCCTACCTTTACAAACTTTTATCACTTTATTGTCGGATCAAAATTTATATGATACAATTTGAAAGATTTACGCTGGCAAACGGCCTGCGCGTCATCGTTCACCGGGATACATCCACCCCTATGGCAGTGGTCAATGTACTGTATGATGTGGGTGCGAGAGATGAAGACCCTAATAAAACAGGCTTTGCACATTTGTTTGAACACCTGATGTTTGGCGGTTCATTGCATATTGAAGATTATGATGAGCCCTTGCAAATGGCCGGTGGTGAGAACAATGCCTATACTACAAACGATCTTACTAACTATTATATCCAATTGCCTGCAGAAAATATTGAAACAGCTTTCTGGCTGGAAAGCGACAGGATGCTTATCACTTGCCTTTGGCGAAAAAAGCCTCGATGTGCAGCGCAAAGTGGTATGCGAGGAATTCAAAGAGCATTATATCAACAAACCTTATGGTGATGCCTGGCATAAAATGAGAGAACTGGCTTATACGAAGTTCATCCTTATCGCTGGATGACCATCGGTAAAGAATTATCGCATGTTGAAAACGCAAAACTGGAAGATGTAAAAGATTTCTTTTTCAAATTATTACCGGCCGGTAAATGCTATTCTTGTTGTAGCCGGAAATGTTACAGTGGAGCAGAGCAAAACAACTTTCAGAGAAATGGTTTGGAGACATTCCTCCAGGTGAAAAATACGATCGTCATCTCCCGCAGGAGCCGCTGCAGGCGAAGTCAAAGCGACAGGAGATAAAGGCTGATGTGCCACTGGATGCTCTATACAAAGCCTGGCATATTTCTTCAAGATTGGATGAAAATATTACATCACGGACCTGATCACTGATATTTTGAGCGGCGGAGGATCATCACGCCTGTATCATTCATTGGTAAAAGAAAAGAAATTATTCAGCAATATTGAATGTTATCATTTTGGCAGCATTGATGATGGATTGCTTGCCATCGAAGGCAAACTAGTGAAAGGCATTAAAATGGAGGATGCAGAAAAAGCGGTCGATGAAGAATTGGAAAAGATGAAGAAAGAACTTGTCAGTGAAACAGAATTGCAGAAAGTAAAAAATAAAACCGAAAGTACGATCGCTTTTGAGGATATGTCGGTGATGAACCGGGCCAACAGTCTTGCTTTTTATGAATTATTGGGTGATGCAGAATTGATGAACAGTGAACTGGAGAAGTACGCCGCGGTTACAACGGAAGATATCCTGAACGAATCAAGGAATATTTTCAGAGAGGAGAACAGTAGTACATTATATTATTATTCAAATAACTGACAAGTGATAAAGGAAGCAAGAAAAGGTATTGACAGAACCATTGCACCAAAATAGTGGACGCGGTTGATTTTGATCTGCGTCTTAAGCCATATCAGAAGTACACATTGAAAAACGGCGTGGAAGTGTATGCCATTGATGCCGGGGCTGAAGAGGTGATGATGGTTGAGTGGGTATATTATGCCGGGGATTGGTATGAAGAAAAAATCCTGGTAGCAGCCGCGACAAATTTCTATGTTGAAAAATGGAACGTCTTCAAAAACAGCATTCCAGGTCAATGAGCATTTTGAATATTACGGAGCATATCTTAATCGTGCTGCCTATAATGAAACTTCAACAATCACGCTGCACACTTTGACCAAACATATTGAGCAGCTTTTGCCCGTTGTTCGTGAAATGCTCACCGATTCTATTTTTCCTGAAGAAGAACTGGCGACCTATAAAAATAATGCAACAACGGTTATCCGTCAACCTGTTGAAATGTGATTTTGTTGCACATCGGTTTATCGATGCCTACCTGTATGGAGAGCAACATCCCTATGGTCGTTATAGCCGGTCCGAGGATTATGAAGCATTGAACAGGGAACAATTGATCGCGTTCTATGACAAATATTACCGGAAAGGAAAGTTTATTATGTTCGTAGCCGGCAAGCTTCCAAAAACCTGGAGGAGTTGCTTAACTCAGAATTTTGGTGACCTGGCCAATAACAAAGTTGGATCATTGAATTATTGTCAAGAGCCTGCTGCTGAAAAAAGACAAAGGATCACTAATGATCCCAATGGTGTGCAGGGCGCCATACGTATCGCGAGACCTTTTCCCAACCGGCATCATCCGGATTTTCAAAAGCGCAGGTATTAAATAGCTTGTTTGGCGGTTTTTTGGTTCAAGGCTTATGGCTAATATTCGCGAAGGACAAAGGATATACTTACGGTATTCATAGTTATATCCAAAATCACATCCAGCAAACTGCGTGGATGGTTAGCACGGAGGCCGGCCGTGACGTTTGTGAGGCAGCTATCAAAGAGGTGTATCATGAAATGGAAGTGTTGCGAAATGAATTAGTTGATGAAGAAGAATTGTTATTAGTTCGCAACTACATGATGGGAAGTATACTGGGCGATCTTGACGGTCCTTTCCAGATCATTGCAAGATGGAAAAATATCATTCTCAATGACCTGGATGAAAAATATTTTTACAATTCAATCAATACTATCAGAACTATTACAGCGGAAGAGATAAAGCAATTGGCCGAAAAATATTTTCAGCCGGAAGAATTTTATGAATTAGGTAGTGGTATAGTTATTGTTTAACCTATGCTAAACATTCTCTATCGCGTTTCTGGATCCAGCAATATTAGTGATCGCCGCCGTTTCAAATTCGGTCTTGCGCATGTTCTCATGGGCATCCATATTGATACCTTCTGGACGGCCCTGGTCTTTGCAGTCGTGCTCAGCTATCCTCAACATTTTTGTGAAACCACTATCTCATTCTTCTTACACTTCCTGTTACAGATCATTACGCTCGGTTTGTTTTTATTTCGTCATCAATGCACTGGTAGTGATGCTGGCCAGCCGGTTTGTTGATGGCATCAGCGTTGCCAGGGTTTTGGCGGGCGTTGATATTTAGCCTGATCCTTTCTGTTGTTACTTCCCATCCTTGACAAGGAATTCGACAAAGAGCGTCGAAGAAGTATTTTGTGATGGCGCGATTTTAGTTAAAACCTCATAAGTTTTCAAAACCTTATGGGTTTATACTAGGTTTGCAAACATGAATTTTGACCGCAAGAATTTATCCAACGAACAACTTATACATTTTTACCGCGAGCTTTTATGGCCACGAATGATCGAAGAAAAATGCTGGTGTTGCTGCGCCAGGGAAAGATCTCAAAATGGTTTAGCGGTATCGGGCAGGAAGCTATTGCAGCAGGTGCTGCACTTGCATTGCAGGAAGATGAATGGATCATGCCCTTGCATCGCAATCTCGGTGTGTTCACTGCCCGTAATATGCCCTTACATAAATTATTCATGCAATGGCAGGGCGGTAAAGAAGGTTACAGCAAAGGAAGAGAAAGAAGTTTTCATTTTGGAATGCAAGCAGCATCATATCTGTGGCATGATCTCGCATCTTGGTCCCCAGTTGGCAATTGCCGATGGAGTGGCACTTGGCACATAAACTTAAGAAAGAAAATAAAGTTTCACTGGCATTTACCGGCGAAGGAGGAACCAAGTGAAGGCGATTTTCATGAAGCATTGAACGTAGCTGCTGTTTGGGATCTGCCTGTAATTTTTTAATTGAAAATAACGGGTATGCTTTGAGCACACCGACGGATGAACAGTATCGTTGTATCAGCTTTAATCGATAAGGCCAAAGGTTATGGGATGGAAGGAGTGCAAATAGATGGCAATAATATTTTAACCGTTTATGATACAATAAAGGGTGTACGAGAATATTGTATCAATAATCAAAAGCCTTATTTAATTGAATGTCTCACTTTCCGCATGCGCGGACATGAAGAAGCAAGCGGAACAAAATATATTCCTACAAAACTTTTTGAGATATGGCAATTGAAGGATCCGGTGAATAAGTATGAAGAGTATGTAAAGTCTATCTGGTGTATTGAGTGAAGCTGAAATTGATGCAATAAAAAATGAGTTCAAAGAAAAAATTGAAAGAGAATTAAAGATCGCTTTTGATACAAAACCTATTGAAGCCGGATACGGAAGAAGAATTGGAAGATGTTTATGCGTCGACAGACACAAGACGTACAAGGTACAAGTTCAGGTCGTTGATAATTCGAAACCCACTCACCACTCACCACTCACCACTCACGACTTACGTTTCATCGATGCCATCAAAGAAGGACTTGTATCAAAGCATGCAAAAACATCCAACCTTATTCTTATGGGCCAGGATATTGCTGAATATGGAGGCGCATTCAAAATAACCGAGGGGTTTCTTAAATGAATTTGGCAAAGAAAGAGTAAGAAACACTCCGCTTTGTGAAAGTGCAATTGTTAGGTAGCTGCGCTGGGATTAAGTCCTTGAAGGTTTGAAAAGCATGGTGGAAATGCAGTTTGCTGATTTTGTAACAATGGGTTTTAATCAAATTGTAAATAACCTTGCAAAGATTTATTACCGCTGGGGACAAAATGCAGATGTAGTGATCCGCATGCCCACAGGCGGAGGCGTTGGTGCCAGGTCCCTTTCATTCGCAAAGCAATGAAGCATGGTTTACACATACTCCCGGGTTGAAAGTTGTTTATCCATCCACCCCGATCGATGCAAAGGGATTGTTGATCGCAGCTATTAATGATCCAAATCCTGTAATGTATTTTGAGCACAAAGCATTGTATAGAAGTGTAAGCGGCCCGGTGCCTGAAGAATATTATGAAATTGAAATTGGCAAAGCAAGACATGTGAGAGAAGGTGATGAGATCGGCATCATTACCTACGGAGCAGGTGTTCATTGGGCCGAAGATTATGCAGCTGAGCATCCTGAAATTTCAATTGATATTCTCGATCTCCGGACATTATTGCCCCTGGATTATTTTTCTATTCGTGAAGCCGTGCAACGAACCGGAAGAGTTTTGATCCTGCATGAAGACACATTGACAGGAGGCATTGGCGGAGAAATGGCTGCATGGATCGCTGAACATTGCTTTGCGATCCTTGATGCACCGGTGATGCGTTGTGCTTCGCTTGATACACCCGTTCCATTTTCAATTGAACTGGAAAATAATTTTCTTGCAAAGTCAAGACTGGATGAGACCATTCAAAAATTAATTAACTATTAGTTATTGTTTTGTCAAACTCTCTTCATAAATTGTATTACTCTCTTATTTACTAACCTGTCTTACTCTTCCGTACTTTCTGATTTCTGGCATTGAATAATTGTGTAGCCGGCAGCAGGATCACTATATCGAAGCTTCTGTTGTGTGTCACTCACTTGTACAGCAACAATACTATTCACCATAAATTTTAATTTATGTACATCGTACGCAGATATCTTCAATCTGAAATACGGGCATTATCGTCCTGTAAAGGCAATGATGGACGAAGCAATGAAAATGGGTATGATGCCCAATTCAAAAACACCAGGATCTTATCTGACTTCACGGGGGGAGCTTATCGCCTGATCATGGAAACGAGGTTTTGATTCGCTGGCAGACTTTGAAAAGAATTGGCTGCAGATATGTCAAAGCCGGAGTTCGCAGGAATGGTATAAAAAATTTATAGAGCATGTTGATAGTGGTCATCGCGAAATTCTGAAATTAGTCATATAATTCTTTTGATCCTGTTTCGGGAACTATATTCATTTTTTAACTTCAAAAAAATAAATTTTATGGAAGAAATGATCCTGGAAAGAGATGCTCTTTCCATTGCAAAAGAAAATTTTGAAAACTTTTGGCAACTCATGATGTGACAATATGTTGCCGAAGATGCCGTGTATAAGAATTTAGGTACGGGCGATGAATATCATGGCAGGAAGCTATTGGAGGCATGCTTCACTACATGTATCATATAGCTTTTGATGCAAAAGCGGAAATAACAAACACGATCATTACTGAAAAGAAGGCCATGTTCGAAGGGAATTTTATTGGCCGGCACATTGGAGAATTTGCCGGAATTCAACCGACGAACAAAGAGATAAACGTTCATATCTGTGTTTGCTATGACCTTGAAGACGGATTGATCAAAAAAGGGAGAATATATTTTTGGGAGATGAACTTATGAAACAGCTTTGTAATCTGCGAACTTAAAGAATAAGAGTCGCTGTAACCAAAACTAACCGACATGCCATCAACCAGTGGCAGCGTGGATCTTGCCGCGCCCGCCAACCGTAGTCTGAAAGAATGAGTTATGCCCGGCCGCGTTCGTGAAGTATCGCAGTGCTTGGGATCCTGTTGACGAATATTCCCAGGGTTTGGATTACGGCATACCGCAATTTTTGGTCGTTCTACTGAATAAGCAAAGTGATCCCGAATTATTTTCTGTGGTATGTGTTTGGGCCTGGTGTTTTTGAAGGAAGCCTGAGGAGGCATTTTCTCTATGTTATTTGGCGCCGGAACCATAATTTTTATCAGCGGGTTAGAAAAAGAATGACGCTGGACTTTTTGCCGGTTGAATATTTTTTCCGCGAGGCAATTTGTGGCTGCTGGTATTTTGGACTACTCCTATGATGACGATAGATGAAGAAACGCTCACCCGGCCGGGGAGAAACTATGCAGTTACTATTTGATAGATGCAGTCTTATTTGACGTGATGGGGCATTGCCTGGGTGGAAAATGATTATGACAATCCGTTTAGAAGTTAATGTTGTAAAAATCATTGTAATTTTTCGCAACCGGCGGCGGCCCATCAGGTAACATAGCTTTCCAGACCTGGTTGCCTTTTCTTTGTTCAAATTCTTTACGCATGTTTTGACGCAACTGTTCATTTTCAAAAAGGTCAACCATTGTCATGCTCAATGCCTTTGATGCAAACAACATTCCTTTGTGCCCAATGCTCATGCCTCCACAAGCTACAACCACCCAGGAATGCCAGGGTGCCTTGTAAGGAGCAGTTGTTGCCAGTAATGTAATTTCAGGAACAAGATAACTCGACATCACCCACATCTGTTGATCCACCCTCGGGATCAGGCTTTGTAGCTTCTAGCGGAGTTTATTTCACCACTTAATCCCTTTGCTCTCCGTTCCATTGCCGTATTCTTTCATGATGCGATTGGCGAAATCAATTTCATCCTGGGTATATTTTATCGGTCCCAGCGTTTCCAAATTTGCCTGCAATGCCTTTGCTCCTGCTTCATTGACCATGAGATCATAATCGCCGCTGAGCAATTTTATATTTGATTCAACGCCCGCCATCATAGCCGCACCTTTCGCGATATCGTTTATTCTTTTTCTAAAACGGTCACACCACTTCTTTTTGAATCACGGAGCCAGATCCAGACACTGGCTTCAGCAGGAACAACATTTGGGACATCTCCTGCTTTTTTAAAAACATAATGCATGCGTACACTTGGTTTCACGTGCTCCCTGTAATAATTGACTCCATGAGTAAAAATTCTGCATCGTCCAATGCGCTTCTGCCGTTCCAATGGATCTGACGCAGCATGTGCACTGACACCTTTAAACTCTACCAATAAACTCACCATTGATTGGGAACTTTGCATATTTGCTTTTATCTCGGAGTCGGGATGCCAATCGAGGCAAATATCAAGATCATTGAACAATCCTTCTCTCGCCATGTATATTTTGCCACCCACATCTTCTTCAGCAGGAGTACCATAAAAACGAATGGTGCCTTTTAATTTTCCTGCAGCGATCAATTCTTTGATAGCTGTGGCGGCCCCAAGACTCGCTGCATGCCAAACATATTGTGTCCGCAACCATGACCCGGAGCTTCTTCTTTCAATGCTTCTTCTTGTAGGTTGTGCTTTTGTGAAAGCCCTGGTAGCGCATCGAATTCACCAAGAATGCCAATGATCGGTTTTCCGGAACCATATTCGGCAATAAAAGCCGTTGGCATTCCGGCCACATTTGTTGTTACACGGAAACCTTGCTTTGATGCATAATCAGAAAGAGCTTTCGAGGATTTGTATTCTTTTAATGCTGTCTCAGCGTATTTCCAAACAGAATCACTGAGGTTAATTAATTCCTGCTGATGTTTTTCAACAGAGGCGATCACTGCAACCTTATTTGGATTAGTTTGTGCGAAGGTGAAAACTGGAACGAAAGCAAATACTGAAAAAAAGGTAGATTCTCATAAACAAGTTTGATTGATTCAATTTTAATTCTTTTTAAAATAACTGTGAAAGTAATAGATTATAGTTGGTGGTAGGTTGCTTACCTTGAAAGATGTGATGCTTGTCGCCTGAAGCTTGCAGCGTGAAGCTTTCTTCAATGTTTTTTCTTCACTCATTCCAGGTGATATTCTTTTTCTATTTGGGTGATCAATCTTGTTACTTTTCCTTTTAGATTTATCAAACCAATTCTATTTGCCAATTTATTTCTTTTACAAAAATGTGCTCTCATGAGAAACTCATTGATCAGCGGAAGAATTCATGCTAAGCAATGGTGGATTTCCTTGCGGCATAATGATCTCAGGATAGCTTTCTGACCATAGCATTAAAAACCTGGACGTCGAAAATTTGCATCATGCTGCTGCGGTAGTCATCGATCTGCACATTTTCAAGCTCCTGTCCCGTTTTATACCACTGATACGTATTATAATATCCCTGCAAACTGTCCACTACCTGTTGCTTTCGTATGAGACGAAGACCGCCGGAGTTTTTTAGTTGTATTAATGTCCCGTCAGTCAGGTAAAACATATGGGGAAGAGTTGCAAAATCCCGGGCAGAATAATAAATGAGGCCTGTTTTATTTTTTATAATTGTTGTCTACTGGAACATTTCAATAAGCGAATCAGCGAGCTGGATAGTTCTCGTTTCATCAGTAATACTTTGTTGAATATTGGTTTCATCCTGCTCTAAATCCTTTACTCATCGAACGCATATATTGTTGTTCGCGTTGATGCTCGATCATAATGCTCCCGCTAGATTCTCTGCCAAAAGCCACAGAACACGGCAAGAAACAACATGAGAAACTCCCAGAGGTAATGGGTGAATTTTTTTCTTGGTGTATGCGAGTGGGTATGCACTTCCATGTTTATTCTTTTATTTTGTATTCGGACTTCTTGCTTCTGAATTCTATCTTCTTATCCTTCCTCCCTCACTTCAAATGATACTCTCTTTTATCAGATCCCATTAACTCTTGTGCCTGGGTCAACAATTCTTCCGATCTCGCGGCCTGGTTTTGATCCACTTTTTTAAATACTGGGTTTCCGCAACAAATTGATTGATCAATGTCGCATCGGTGGTAAACAGTTGCGGGTTATTAACAGGCTTGTCTATCCTGCCTTTGGCGGGTCATTTCATTAAACACATTTCCGTCAAAGACTTTGGAAGCTATTTGTCTGTATTCTCCCCTTACTTGCTGCTCATCAGTGTACTCAAATATTTCCTGCCTCATTTTCCTGTCATAAGCCACGATACTATTGGACACCTGTGCATTTCTGATGAGACGCAGGCTTCCTGTACTTTTCAGTTGTTGAATGGTGCGGTCGTTCGGAAAAATTGATGGGGGCGATATAAACCGCCCGTAATAATAGATCGAATTGCCATTGCCTTTTGCATTGGCTGAACTAAGCAGCATGATTAGCGAATCGACTATTTGAACACGGTGCCGTCTTGAACGGATATTCACTGAAAGTGAAACAGTATCTCCTTTCAGATCCTCATTCATCGATTGCATATACTGCTGTTCACGATGTTTTTCAACGACACCTTCCTGACATTCTCCGCCACAAAACCAAGAAAAACTGCGAGGAATAGCATTAGGAATTCAAACAAATAATGTGTCCATTTTTTTGCCTGCGCTTCGTGAAGATGGTGAGTATGTGTTTCCATATCTACAATTGGTGGTTGTTTATTTGTCAGGATCAGATCTCCCAATTGTTTTTTGATCAGTTCTTCCATGTCTACACAAGCATCCTTTGCATCGTTGTACGCGTCCAAACTTCTTCTCAATCTCTCCAGCCGCAAGTGCCAGCGCTGCTCCCATATCATGCCTGAAAACAACCGCATCAGTTGCCACTTATGTACATCATGATGATGGGCAAATTTTTCCATTTTGAAAATATCAGAATGATTGCTCGTATCCAGGTTGATCTGGCAGGTGAGATCATAAACTTTATATACGGCCGGAATAAATAATTCAGTGTAATATTTTCTTTCAAATTCCTGGTTTCGAGGTGCGCAAAATTGGTGACACGTTCATAGTCCATCATCTTTTCAGAAACTCAATATTGCCAACATAGCGCAACGAGCCTGATGATTTCATTTGCTCATATGTCTCTTTGCGTACCAGGAAATTTCGTATCCAAACGGCACCCATCTTTCGGGCAAAAGCTGCCCTGTCAATGGCCGCACTGTCAGCCAACAACCAATTCATCAGCGAATCATGATTGGCGATGATCGCACGGTCCTGTTTTATCAGTGAATCAAGATTTTTTGATATTGGTTCTTACATCAAGCAGCATGCTTTCAAGAAACTGGTGAGCCCTGTTCCTTCTCAACATTGTGCTCCGCGCTGATTTTCTGCAATGAAACCAAGAAAAACTGCAAGAAATAGCATAAGAAAATCGAAGAAATAATGTGTCCATTTTTTCCCGGTGCTTTGTGAAGATGGTGGGCATGTGTTTCCATGGTGGTCGTTTATGGTTTATGGTTTGTAATTGGTAGTTGCGGTTGCATGACCTTCCTTAGAAAGATGTTTACGCTTGTCGCCTGAAGCTTGTAGCATAAAGCTTCCCTCAATCTTCTGAGATTTTTTCCTCAATGATATGGTATTCTTTTTCTTAATGTGTGTAAAGATTAATTGCCTGCTGTAAATAGCGAACCTTTCGTCACGACGGTTAGCTTTATTGATCGTTTTCATCCCATAAAACCGGGGTAACATTTGTATTTCTCCTGCTTTGGGATGCGGTCACATTTTGTGACCTCAATGAATTGGATGTTCCATATCCGGTAACAATTTGTGACCGGATATTTTGCCATTCAGCAAGCGTGAGCCGAAACGCAAAATCCTTCGGAAATCTTTTAATGTTTCGTTTACGGCCTGGTTTAATGCTTTGGTAGGTACTTCATAGAGGTCCGCCAGGTCAAAGTCAAGCATCACTCTTTCACCTCTTACTTCATAGATCCTATTTTGGATGCTTCGTATGATGTTCATATTGACAGGAATTATTGTCCAGAAAATCTTTTGAAGGTCTTCCCGGCATTTTTTATTCATTCCTTTGCCACCGGCAATTCAATGTATGTATTAGTAAAAGACCCTTTGTTCCGCTTTTGAAAATCACTGTCCTTTTGCCTCGAAAATGTTAGGTACATATTTTTGGGGATTGCGATCAATGAGAGGGAACCATGTGCTTTGTACCTGGATCATCAACCCGTGTCCCTTCTTAAAAGCATGATTGATGTCGTGCAGGTCGATCACAAATTCCTCCGCTTTATTTGGTGTTAAGGAACAGGGTCTGAAAACTTTTCCGGAATCTTCCCTGAACACTTCCATCGCAACAGGAAATTGGTATTGACTCATCAAAAGATCTTTGGGATCGTGGTTGGGGTATACATCGATCAGCTTTACCACCCAATCCGCATCTGTTCCTGAAGTGCTGGCAAATAAATGCGCGATGATCTTTCCTGTCACAGTAAGATCGCCTGTGAGTGAATCAGAAGTAAAAGCTGATCACATCGGGCCGTGCATGAAACAAATCGCTGGTCTTCCACCTGCCAGGTATACCAACGACTCCCTTGTCCATAAGTGGCTTCGATTGGTGGCGTTCGGTAAGGAACAGGATGTGCCGGGTCGCTGATGTAAGAAGTGAATCCTGCAGAATTTGATCTTCAAATGAACATTTATTATTAGGTGCAGCGTATAGTTTTTTTATTCTCTGTCTCCTTCGGCGGCCATGCACTGTAACTTTTCCAAGCATTGCTACCGGTTTGGAAGCAATAAGCGTTGTCAAATTTTCCTGTCTCCTGTCCCTTTTAACCAGTGATCAAACCATTTTTTCTGCAGCTCGCGAAAATATTCACCTGTCTTTACCTCAAATGAAATTTTTCCAAGACTATCTCCTTTCCCGCTATACCAACCACCGTGATTCCAGGGACCGAGAATGATGTAATTGCGATTAAAGGAATCCTTTGCCTCCATGTGGCGATACATTAATTGAGGGCCGTTCATGTCTTCCTGGTCAAAATAACCACCCACATGAAGCATGGCAGTTTGCGGATAAGGCACATATCCCATCGCTGATCTATTCTTCCAGAAACTATCATAGTTTGGATGTGCTGCAAAATCATTCCATGTAGGCAACTTGCTTGTGAAAGTATTTTTCATTTACATTTTGCAGTGAGCCTAATTTCAGATACCAGTCGTAAAGATCAAACTGGGGAAAAGGAAAACTGCTGGTTTCCTTTTCATGCTCGAACAAATAAGAATATTCAAATCCATAACTCAAACGGAACGCTCCATTGTGATGGAAGTCATCACCCAAAAACATATCGGCGGGAGTTGCTTGTTCGGATGCTGCCTTCTAATGCAGGATGCGGATCAACCGACGCCACCATGGCAAGCCAGCCATCGTATGAAACGCCTCGTATGCCTGCTTTGCCATTGTTGTTCGCAACATTTTTTACCAGCCAGTCAACAGTATCATACGTATCGGTACTTTCATCGATGGCAGATGGATCGGTTTTGTGATACATGGGCTTGTTCATTTCCATTTTGCCTTCACTTTTAAACTTGCCGCGGATGTCCTGGAAAACAAAGATGTATCCATCCTTTGCCATCTCTGCATAGCCCGGATAGGGAGAAAGATCAAGGGTGTCACCCGCATTAAGAGCATCCATAAGGTGTCCGCTCGATCATGAAAGGAAATTTTCCCTGTAAACTGACGGGCGAGTAGATCACAGTGAACAGTCGCAATTCCGTCCCTCATGCGGATCATTGCCGTATCTTTTTGTACAGGTAAGGTTGCGCATCACACAAAAGCTCAGCAAACAGAAAAAAGGAGAAAAATATTTTTTTCATGACAGTTGATTTGGATCTGTTTTGTTCTAAGGCAGATGCTAAAGGTTTAAGGAAGGGAGTTTTAGAAGGAAACGGAGAGGATGGATAAATATAGAAAATAAGAGTTAGTCGCAATACCTCTTGCAGCGCTATTTCATTATTTTAATCATCGCTCCTTTTAGTCTGATTAGTGGAGCCGAGGATTGACCTTGATCAAATAAGTTAATATTTGCAAAATTCAATTTTGAAACCATTGGTCAAGTTGATAAATTACGGTAACGGAATAATATAATAGCCAATTTTCCTCATTGGTCATTAATCCCAACCCATCTCTCTATCGAAGGTCTGTTCTTGTAACTCTTACCGTTCCTATCACGAGAGTCACTTTTTTAGACCCCGCTTTTATGAATCGTGGGTGACCACGAGACCAAACTTGGTGGTGTCTGTCCGAGTATTTTGTGTTAAAAGCGCTCGTCGTTCACGTTAGAAGTTGACGTCGGAGGTGCTTGTCTTTTGTAAGAAATGTCACTCCTTTCGGTCCATCTTCAACTTAAGAACAATTATTTCAGGAACACGTGCACCCAGGACTTGTAGTTGGCGAAAAACTGCCAAATGAAAAAGGTGATCTGAAAATTCAATTACGAAGAGGTGGCGTTAGAAAGTAAATTGGCTTAAATAAAAAGAATTAATGGACCCGCCACCAATTAAACGGGTCTAATTGAATTCCTCTTCTGCTCAATCGTCATTTAAAACCTGATTAACAACATGAAGCCACCATGGGAAAACTTAAAGCTTTTTAGCCCCGCTGTTTGTTGCAGTAAAACCCCTGTTCAAAGCAAACAAGTCCTTCACAAAAAAATAACCGTGTTCCCCAGTGCAATCGTTATGCGGTCATTGAGTTAATAGCCACTTAATTAAGAACCTAAAATCAACAAACATGAAAAGGAAAATTTACATTCATAAGCATAACAATGGTATTGTTTGCTTTTATCGCTCATGCGCAGCAACCCTCTTCCCAAAGCCCGACAAGAGTAAAAACATTCCGTTTGGTAAAAAACAACCTGCACCTTCGTGGTTAAGTGACGATCAAAAAAATTTATTAAAAACGCTTTATCCCGGTGCTGATAAACTTCCCAATTCAGATGCACTTTTTGCGGGCATCAAGAAGTCGGCCACCGTATCTGTTTAAATCCAATTCATTTTTGGCGCAACAACTTAGCCAATCGGAACCCCGCTTTGACTAAGGACAAAAAAGGGCCGCAGGGTCTTGGATCAAATTTTCATATAAGCAGCGACATAAATCCCTCGCTGAAAGTGATCCCGGAAATATTGGCAACTATATCAGTCCGCTTGATTGGGTTTACCCGGTAGCAAATAATGTCGCCTATTCTGAAGGGGACGATGGTATACATGGAAGAGAACTCTTGAAGCGATGGAACCGCAGCGGGGACTTATCTTGTGAAAGATATTAATCCGGTGAAGCTTCTACTCTAATTAGGAATATGATTGCGATTAATGGCAAGGTTTGTTTCTCTGCTTCTACGGATGGTTATTACTATCACCCTGGATCACAGATGGTACCGAAGCTGGCACTCAAATAATTGACGCAGTTAACGGCAGTTATTCACCTCAGCAATTCATTCAGGTCGGAAACAGCATTTATTTTATTGCTGATGGATACTATTATCGTTGTGCGATCTGGAGAACCGATGGCACACCTGGAAACGCTTGCGTTAGTCGCAGAACGTTGGCGGTGTTGGAAATGATATTGAACAAGCTACGGCGGCGAACGGTCTCCCTGTTCTTTAGTGTGTACAATTATTCTTATGGAAGACAATTATGGAGGAGCGACGGCACGGATGTCGGTACCGTTTTCTGTGTCACCGTTGGTTTTTTTCGATTATAATTTTGGGCCGTTGCGATTAACACCTTATAACAACGAGCTATTCTTTTCTTTTGATGACGGTACCGGTGGTCACAAGCTGTGGGTGTCGGATGGGACACTTTTCCGGAACAACCCCAGCTCCGGAAACCATGACGTGATATTATCATTGGACTATTTGTCGTCTCAGCAGAGTCAACCGTTTCCCGTGTTAAATAACGTTCTATATCTCTCGGGTAACGACTACACGGGTGAAATGGCTTCAATTACAACAATGGTCTTTACAAATACGATGCGTCCAACAATGATGGATTGGTGCAGTAAAACAGATAACATCCAATTTCGAATACAACGTTATTCTTCCTGGTGAAACGCGGATCACTGGGAACACTCTTTTCATGAAAGTTATTTCCGAGATCGGGGGCGTTCATGACGAACTCTGGAAATCAAACGGTGATCCTGCAAGCACCCAATTACTCAAGTCCTTCGTCGGGAAGCAGGAAGTTTCATGATCAACCTGAAGAGCGGCTATGGAACTCTATGCTTTGTCAAATACGACGCAACCTATGGATTAGAATTATGGAAAAGTAATGGCACAACCGGCGGGACAACGATTGTAAAAGACATTAACCCCGGGCCAACAAATTCACAGCCGTGGTACATGACAGAGTGCAATGGAAGAGTGATTTTCAGTTTACATGAGACAAAGACCGGCTCTGAATTATGGTCTACGAACGGGAGTGCTGCCGGAACATCGTGATCGTAAAGGACATAAACACTACGGCCACACAAGGTTCTTCTGCGAACGTTTATTATAACGGCGCTGCATTAAACGATGGTATCGCCTTCCATGCGTACGACAAGCAGCATGGAGATGAATTGTGTGTTTCTAACGGAACACAGGCGGGCACAATGCTGATCAATGACATCAGTCCTGGCGAAAACACCTCTTATCCGAAGAATTTTTCATCAAAAAACAATTATGCTTATTTTATAGCATTCCCGACAGCAGACGGGAATACCGCGACAATTTACAGAACCAATGGGCAGTCAAATGGATTAAAAAGATTTTTCGTACAACGAGGGGCCATATATTTTTTACGGATGGCTATTATCGCGTGGCAGATAATGGACTCGTCTTTACGATGGTCTTTAATTGGAATACTTACAACTATGAACTGTGGCGTAGTGACGGAACGGCCGCCGGCAGCTATGTGGTAGCTTCAATCTCTACTACAACCACAGCATGGTTACCAGTGGGAACATTGCATTTTTGTGGCTGGTGACCTGACTGCAGGCTATGAACTTTGGAAGAGTGATGGCACAGTCGCTGAACAAAAATTGTGAAGGATATAGTTCCAGGTGATATCGGATCCTATCCATACAGTCTTTTTTCTTACAATGGCAGTGTTTATTTTGGAGCGTCTGATGAGAATTACATCCCTGGATTTTGGAAGAGTGATGGCTCAGCCGCAGGTACAATAAAATTGGCAAACCTGAGCGTCCCCTATACGTTCAATAATGATGGACTCGGTTTGTACGAAGCTGTTTCCCGGTAACACGCTTCTACCTGACTGCCACGTCGAACGATACTTACCAGGTGGGGTTATGGAAAACGAATGGCACCGTTCCGGGAACTCAACTGGTAAGTTCCGCTGTCTATCCGCTTTATTTGACGGACGTGAAGGGCTCTTTGTTTTTTGCCGGCTTCGACCAAAATGGAGTAGGGCTTGGAAAAGTGGAGGCCAGGCAGTGAATACAAAACTTATAAAGAACACGGATTACTATTTGCCACAGTATTTGACAAGCGCAGGTGGTAAATTGTACTTCACATGTAGGTGATGTACTGTGGTCTTCTGACGGCACCGACGCGGGTACTCAGCCTGTAAATGATCAATTCTTGAGCAGGTTAAATTCGATTACAAATTTGTTGGGTGTGAATAACAAACTGTTCTTTTCTGCAAATACATACCAATATGGTATCGAATTATTCGTGGGCAATGCTTCTTCATTATCACTAAATGTCTCAGTCAGTTAACAGGCAGGATATTCTTCGTGCCCAGGAAACGGCACAGCATTACTAAAATCTACCCCAACCCGGTTAAAGATGTCTGAAGATATAAACTACAATCAACAAAGTACCAGTAGCATAACCGTAACAGTCACCGACGTTGATGGCAGAATAGTGTTGAATAAATATATAGAAGGCAGTGCCGAAATCTAACGATACCGTTATCAGTTAAAACCGTTGACCCCGGTATTTACTTTGTACGGCTCAATGGCGACGAAAACCTGGTTAAGCAATTTGTAAAGCACTGACTGATCGGAATAAATGTATAACGAAGAATGATCTGAAATAAGAGTTTACAAGCCGCATCATCAACGATGCGGCTTTTTACAACGCAAATTGTCAGCATGAATTTGAGCTGGTCAAGTTTATCAATGTGTCTAAGAACTATTCAAGTTTTTTCAATTCACCTTTCTGTCCTGTAGTTGATAAACCAGGCCTTTGTAACTTTTCCTGATTGATCCACTTCAAATTCTATTTGCCTGTCGGTACCATCAGCATAAAAGAACTTAGTTTCAGATTCCGGTTTTAGTTCTATGTCGAGAGTTCCATCACGATGCCTGTAAAGTTTTCCATCTTTTTAATGAATACAAGTGTCATGTAACATCGCTGAGTATTTACCAACATAGCGGTCAATTATCGCTGGATCTATCTTTACTTCCTTATGTTCATAGGGCATCAGTAAAGGTTCACCTGCTAAAATGGATTCGATCCCCTGCCAGCAAAACGCCGGGACTGGTCCCGTTGTTGGAAAGAAGTATGATCGTTTCATTGCTGTCAACCATTCTGGTAATGTCGGTCGCATATCCCGGCCATCCTCCTGTATGTGAAATGATCTTTCCATTGTCTGATCGTGGTTGAACAGAAACCCCAAAGCCGTAAAAGCTGGTTCGAATCCCGGGGAGACATTTGTACTAATGGAGATAACATTTCATCAAGAGATACTTTGCTTACCAGTTTATTTCAGTACAATGCCCTGGTCCCATTTAAACAGATCACCGGTGGTTGTATTCACGCAACCATCTCCTAACGATCCCATCCAGGTAATAAACCATAGTCGTACTTCGGTGAACTCGTCAGGTAAAATATATTTCTTTAAGCTATCGGAATAAACGAAACCCAATGCGTAGTTAGCGGGAATTTTTCCAGTGCTGCGGCGTGCTGTTGTAATACAAATGTATTGAGTTCATCCCAAGTGGTTGAAAAATATTTTTCGCCATAAAATCATTATAGCTCATGCCCCGAAACTTTTTCAATGATCGAAGCGAGCAAAGCATAACCCGTATTACTGTATTTCCACCCCATGTGCTGGCTTGAAAAACAAAGTATCATGTCATTTGTACCAACATGTCAATGATATCTTTATTAGAAGCGATCTTTTCATGATCCCAGTTTTTTTCAAACTGGTCCTCATACGAAGGAAGTCCCGAAGTATGAGTCAGTAGATTTCTTACGGTGATATGATCATAAGGCAGTTGGGGAAGAATTTTTTAATATTATTCAACATAACTGAGCAGACCTCCTGTCTTTACAGATCATAATTCCCATCGCTGTAAATTGTTTGGAAACGGACGCCAGTTCAAAGACAGAACTATCATTTAGCATGGTCGTTTGGTATCGTAATCAGCATAACCAAGAGATTGCTGGTAGATGATCTCTCCTTTTTAATGACCATAGCATTACCATTAAAGCGGAAATAATCATGTTGGCCAGTCATGAACTGTTTCAGTTTTGTGGAACGTCGTTTTGCGCTGTCGCGGCAGAATGGAAATAATATTAAAATGAATAGCTTTCATGCTAGGTTTATTTTCATGTTGAGAACATAGCCTACTATTCTAGGTGATATTCTTCTTAATTAACTCAAATAGGAAAGTAGCCATTTGTTTTTGTTTTTTATAGACTCTTCAATATTTTTAAACATTCCCTTCTTATATTTTAATCGGACAACTATATTGAGAAGCGTCTTTCTGACATCATCGTCAAGTGAAATCTTTTATGAACGTCGATCGGGAATAGAATTCGCTCGTTTCAGGACTGCCGTTTACAACATTGAGATAGTTAAGGCCTCAAAAATGCAGATCGAGGAATCGCTCACATGTTTCTTCGTAAAAATTTCTCAATAATGGGTAACTAAGGCAGTATAACCATTATAATATTCCCTTTAATTTGTCGGCCAGTCCATTTTGTATAGTATCTCATCAGTCCTGAGGTCTTCAGATCATCATATGTATCCGAATAGCCCGTAGTGATCCTCCATGAATCTAAGGCCCGCAACTTATGATAAAATTGAGCGGGCATCGCATTCTTCCTGGTAGTATTATTCAATAAGATGATCAGCGTATCCAGGCTTTTTTTCTTTCCATTCCTGGTATATAGCCAAACCGTTTAAATCTTGGACGTGTCGTTGGAAATATCGAAGAGCAAATTTTGATGCAAACTCCCTTGCTCGCTGTTTTTCTACAAAAATGTTCGCGCTGATTCTCCACAAAGAAACCAAGAGTCACGGCGAGGAACAAAGCAGGCAAAATTCAAAGAAATAGTGCTTCCATCCATGTGCGGGAGCTTTGTGTAGGTGGTGGGCATATGTGTTTCCATATCGTTAATGACTCTCGTTTTAAAATCCTTCGAACAACCAGTGCTCTGGTTTTGCGCAAAGGTTTACGTGGCAGCTTCTCATCACGCATCGCTGTGTGATATACAAATGAGGCGATCACTGTTGCTGCCTGCTTCAGATCATCAATGGCTAAATGATCATACACATCCATATTGCTGTGATGAGTGCGGGTGAGATACTCCAAAGGATCCTGGATGAACTCGAATCCCGGTATACCCGTAACGTCAAATGTATAGTGATCGGTGAAACCAGTATTGCCGCTTTTCACCGCTGTTGCTCCCGAGATCAGCAAATGGTTCCATCCATTTTTCAAATATGGGTCGCAGGGCTTCATTTTCCTGGAGGAAAATACCTCACTTTTCCCGGAACCATTATCCAGGTTATAATAGGCCGAAACTTTCGACTGATCCGGTTTTAATTCTTTGTTGCCGGGTTGCCAAAATGATTTTTGACATAATTATATGAACCGATCAGGCCTCCTGAGCAAGGTCAATGTAACCGAACGAAGTACAAC
>ERZ1370068.8850-contig-7671_pt1 | contig 36233 bp, 54 predicted proteins | sample MGYA00561227_ERZ1370068 | MGnify/ENA primary metagenome ERZ1370068 (study PRJEB38410, sample SAMEA6850437) | metagenome | study: Metagenomic assessment of the ecological functions of the soil: analysis of the soil microbiota associated with the... | reverse complement strand
GTATCATAACCAAACAGCGGAAAAGCTTCACGATTACGAACCACGCCCAACCACCATTTCTGCCCGTCCACGGAGATAAGATCGAGCGTTGCAAAACTTTGAAACACTTCATACCGTCGCCGCACCGGGCACCATAACTGCACTGTAAGCCGGATACGTACGTTTTGTACGGGGTCGCGGCCGCCGCCAAAATAAGGGTCGGCGCAGAATCAAGAAAACCTCTTCCGATGGTGCTCTCCCTGATTCCAAATACATCGAGACCCATCTTGTCCGCATATACTATTCTGTCAAGCAATTGTTAGCCGCATCGACATCATTTATCGTTTACTGCTATTGGCACTAAACATGGCCGCGAAACTATCTACACCAATTTCCATATTATATGTATAAAGTATGTTTTTTCCCTTGTCGTTCAACTGACGGCGCATTGACTGAACAAAGATTAGTTGTCAATATTAAAAGTCACCGCAAAAATTTTTACTCAAGTTCAAGGTACCTCGTTTAAGATTTGTTTTGTCAATTGCAACTGAAGGAGTACGTGAAGGTGCACCAATGGAAGACATGAAACGATGATAAATGGCAAAAACTATTGATAAATATCAATGGAAGAAGCGGGCAACAAACTGATGCCGGCTCATCGGGTTTCAGTTTTCTGTATAGAATTGAAAATTGTATCAAATTGTGCCCGAATTAAAATATTTTATTTGCTGAAACGTATCCTTAAAAAGAATATGAACTTCAAATATCATCCATGGTCATTTTTCTCTCAATCAATCGTTCTCCTGGTCTTAAGCATATGGATTTTTATGCGGCTACCGCCAATTTTGGCAAATTGCCTTCCGGCGAAAGGCTGGAGCGCATAGAGAAATCACCCCATTATAAAGAAGGACAATTTCAGAGGCTATACATTTTACGCCGAATCTTGTTGAAGCCGAGTCAGCATGTTCACCGTAATGCAGACAATTCCTTTTCGCTGGTAAAAACAAAAACAGGAAGCCACCCGCCGTTGTGCCTTCAAGGGAAGCTTGACCTGGTAAATTTAGATCGCTTATAAGAATTGCCTGGTTTTGGTTTGGGCATTCATCTTATTTTATCCAGGTTGATGGAAAGAAGATATTAGTTGACCCGGGTTTTTAGTGGTAACGCTTCTCCCCTTCCATCCATGACAAAAAGTTACCCTGGAAGTGAAGCTTATACAACAGATGATCTTCCTGAGATAGACTATTTGTTTATAACGCACGACCGTTGGGATCATTTGGATTATAAAACTGTAGTCAAACTTAAATCAAAGGTTAAGCAGGTGATCACAAGTCTTGGCTTGCGGCAGCGCATTTAGAATTTTGGAATTATGACAAAAAAAGATCCTTGAGAAAGATTGGAATCAGGAGGTAATCTTAGATAATGGCTTCATAATAAATACTACGTCGGCCAGGCATTTTTCGGGAAGAACATTCAAAAGAAACCGGATCTCTTTGGCTGTCGTTTCTATTTTGCAAACCCCATCTACAAAACTGTTTTTGGGTGGGGACAGCGGCTACGACACAATATTTGCTGAAATAGGTAATAAATATGAAAGCCCCTTTGACCTTGCCATTTTAGAATGTGGCCAGTACAGTCCGTATTGGAAGTACATACATATGATGCCTGAGGAGACGGTGCGGGCAGGTCTCGATTTAAGAGCAGAGAAAATATTACCCGTGCATTGGGCAAAATTTTCTTTGTCACTAAATGACTGGGATGATTCTATCAAAAGGGTCACCGCTGAAGCATCGAAAAAAAAAAGAATATGCCTCTTTAATTCATCCAATGATTGGAGAAGAGGTGGATTTAAATGGCCCAATGAAATTTTTCAAGATGGTGGGAGGAGCATCACTTGATGCAAACTGGTAATCGCGATCTTGACTTTGCCTCCTATGGAGAATTTAAAGAACATAAGATCGGAATAACTACCGGTGTTCTTTACACCAAAACATGCCAGCAAGGACGGGTCAGAATGACTCTGTTAACTCTGAACTCGTGCTTGGGAGAAAATCCCGTTCTGTTTCTGGAGAGCTTAGTTGAAATGAGGCGGGTGTTCAAAAGCCAGGATCGAAAGAATCTGAAAAGTTTTCAAAAAATCAATTTTTTAGTCGAACCAACGAGTTGTTTAGCTTTGCCTTGAATGCGTAAGGCTTAAGCAACAAACAACAAAGGAGACCATCCCGTATTTACTCTGACCTTGTAAGCTTTTATAAACATGTACAAGCAAGACCACCGCTGCATAAAGATTTCGATATTAGAGAAATCGATCCGGAGGTGCTGAAAGCGTATGATTATGTTGCCAAACCTTTCCGCCATTCCTTTTACTGCATAACGCTTTTCCTGCAGGGAGATATAACACTTAGCACAGGCTTTTGGAAAACAAGACTCAGGAAACCGGCTTTATATTTCAAGACACCTTGCCAGGTAGTATCATGGACCAAGCCCCAGCGCTGGTTGAAAGAATATTTTATAGTGTTTACGGAAAACTTTATGCTCGAATTACAAAGCGCTTGCAGATATTATTTTTGAATTGCCTTTTTCAAGCTCGAGAAAGCAATCCCATTTGAGTTAGAACCTCATGAAGTTGAGTTGCTGACTAAATTTGTATAAGCAGATTTTAGATGAATACAGGTCTGACAACCCAGATAGGTTCGATCTCATTGCATCTTACACTCACGCACTGTTAATTCATGTTCGCAGGATGTATAACAGGTACATAGAAACTGACAAGGAACTGACCGCACACATCCATCAACATGATCATTCAATGGTGGAAGAATTCCGGGCATTGATCAGGAAAAATATTCTTTCGGGTAATATTGGAGAACAGCAATCGAACAGTAAAATATTTTGCATCTCAACTGGCAACCCATCCAAATCATTTAAACGCTGTTGTAAAAGAGAAAACCCAAAAACGGCGATCGCCTTTATTCATGAACAACTGGTTCATGAAGCAAAATCACTACTCAATCAAACAGAATTAAGCATTAAGGAAATAGCATTCAAACTGGGGTTTAGAGAGCCTTCTCCATTTCAACCACTTCTTCAAAAAACAAATGAGTACTACACCTGTTTTATACCGGAAAGAAAAGCAGCTTTCATTTTCGCACAATTCTCTTTGATTTTTACAATTGCAAAAATCATTTGTTGGAGAGCTTTATGATATAATTCAAATGGATCGAATACCGATTATTAACTAACAAAACTCAAGTAAAATGATCAAAAATATTGTTCTTGTTCATGGCGCCTGGGCCGACGGTTCAGGTTGGGAAGGTGTTCATAACATCTTAACAGAAAAGGATTTAATGTCACGATTGTTCCTAATCCCAATACAAGTTTAGCGGATGATGTAAGAATTACAAACGCAGTTTTATCCTTACAAGATGGACCAACAGTATTGGTTGGACATTCATATGGAGGAGCGATAATCAGCGAAGCTGGTGTACACCCGAATGTAAAAGCTCTGGTATATGTGGCAGCATTTGTTCTTGATGCAGGCGAATCACTTTTCAAAATGCTGAAAGACGCTCCGCCTGATCCTAATTCCCCGATCCTTCCACCAAAGGATGGATTCATCTGGTTGGACAGAGCTAAGTTTCATGCTAATTTCTGTGCGGATGTTCCTGCAGCGAAGGCTAAGTTCATGGCCGATTCGCAAGTACCCGATAGGTTTAGCCGCTTTCAATACAGACTTAACTGTTGCTGCATGGAAAACAAAAAAGAGCTGGTACATCGTATGCGACGGAAGACAAAATGATCCCTCCCGATGCAGAAAGAGGAATGGCTAAAAGAGCAAATGCCCAGGTAACGGAGATAAAAGCAAGCCATGCGGTATATATAAGTCATGCAGGCGAGGTGGCTAATGTCATTCAGAAAGCTGCTGAAGTAAAAGTTTTGGAAACAGCTTAAAGGCAGACGCTTCGCATGGTACTATCAACTACCAACTGTCAACTATTATAGATGCCTCATCTTAAGACAGTCTTTCGTTGCCCCTGGTGTCTTTCATCCGAGTTAATGATAAAATATCATGATGAAGAATGGGGTGTGCCTGTTCATAATGACGAGAAAGCTTTTTGAGTTTATTGTACTTGATACCTTCCAGGCAGGATTAAGCTGGAGCACGATATTAAATAAACGAGAAAACTTTAGAAATGCGTTTGACAATTTTGAACCGGAGAAAGTAGCTCGTTATTCTGAAAAAGAATTCAAAAGCTGTTAAATGATGCAGGCATTATTCGGAACAAATTAAAAATATATGGCACAGTAAATAATGCGAAGAAATTTATTGAGATCCAAAAAGAACATAGGCTCATTTGATAACTATATATGGCAGTTCACCAATCATAAAACAATAAGAAATAGTTGGAAGGATATAAAGAACATTCCTGCAAGAACAATTCATTCCGATGCCATGAGTAAAGCCCTATATGAAAAAGGATTCAAGTTTGTTGGTTCAACAATATGCTATGCCTTTATGCAAGCCGTCAGGAATGGTAAATGACCATTTAATAAAATGCCACCGGTATCATAAATTGAAACCTGAAGCATAAAGATTGCAGAGATACGACTCTTAAAATAATTGTATGACTACTGATCAGTTGAAAAATGCTTCAATAGGACATTGGGAAAGCATTGCTGTTGAAGTAAGACCAAGCAATATTAAAAATGCAGACGGTACTTTGAAACCATTTTATTTAATGAGAGATTTCACTTTCTCACCCGGAGATAAGTTTGAACTTGTGGTAACCAACTACGCTGATCCTTTTGGGAAAATGCCGTTGGCAAAAATGTTTATAAAAGGTCACATTCAATGGCGTGGCGAACATCCTATCGCAGCCGGTGCACAAAAAGTAGATTTTGCGGCTGATGAAGAATACACGGTAACACCGCTATTGCAAGGTTTTGCTGACATTCTAAACCAATACACAAAAGGATTTGACGAATGGAAAGTTGGCGAACCACAAAGTATTTTTAAAAAGGCATTTGCACCTTTTGGTCTCGCAGAAGGACAGATCTTTAAAGAATACGACTTAATATATGTCTTCGACGATATGATGTTTTGGGGAGCAAGAAATGTTGATGGAAGAGGTTTTGATACCGAAGAAAACAGACCAACCAATTTGCAAATTCCAATGGTCAGGCAGAAATAAAAACACACTACCGATAAATCATTACTTGAAATTAAGCGTTTAAAAAATTAGCGGATTATGAATGCACAGATTATAAATTACGCAGATGCGCCAACTCAGTATATCGAAGTTGATGGAATTCGTTACGCATATCGGTCATTGGGAAAGCAAACAGGGATACCAATTGTCTGTTTGCAGCACTTCACAGGAACATTAGATAACTGGGATCCAATCATCATCAATGGCCTTGCAAATGAAAGACCGGTTATAACGATTGATAATACAGGTATAGGTAATTCTGGTGGAACAACACCTGATAATGTGCAGGACATGGCACGAGATCGCAATTAAAATCATTACCGCGTTGGAGATAAAGAAATGCGATGTTCTTGGTTATTCGCTTGGCGGCTTTATTGCCCAAACGATAGCAGCGACAAAACCGGATTTATTCCGCAAAATCATACTGGTAGGAACTGCACCACAAGGAGCGAAAGCATTACGTTCATTCCCGCAGTTAGTAGAAAAAGCTTTTCAACAGCAAGGAATAGAAGTGTACCTCTACATTTTTGCAACGAAATCAGAAAAGAGCAGAAAACTCGTAACGGCAACTTATCTGCGATTGATGGAAAGAAAGAACGATCGTGATAAAGAAACAGGTATGCCTTCTGTGCAGGCGCAAGTGAAGGCGCTGACAAGATGGGGAACCGATCCAATAACAATAAGGCTTAGTGAAATACATCAGCCCGTTATGATTGTGCAGGGAAGTAATGATGAGATGATGGATAGTGACACGTCATTGGAGTTATTTAAACAGATTCCTAATGCGCTTCTTTTTATTATCCAGATTCTGCGCATGGCTCTTTCTTTCAATATCCGGAGATGTTTGTGAACAAGGCTAATTACTTTCTGAATCATTTTGAATAAGAAAATCAATTATGAATAAAAACAATTTACCAAACATTGGTACAGTAGCAATTGCTGAGATAGACAATCTTGCAATCCGATATGCAAGAACAGGTGTGTCGAAAGGCATCCCCATACTTCTTACGGCACCCTGGCCAGAAAGTATTTATTCGTTTCATCGCCTCGCACCCAGGCTTGCAGCAGAACATCCTGTCATATTAGTTGATCTGCCAGGTTTCGGTCTTTCACAAAGTCGTCCGGATGTAATGGCACCGGAAGCAATGGGAGATTTTATGATCAAGCTTCTGAAGCATTTCGGTATTAGCCGAACACATGTCGGTCGCACCCGACGTTGGCACACCTGCAGTTTTATTTGCAGATTCAAAACAACAAAGAACTTTTGAGAGCCTGGTTATTGGTGGTGCAGCCATGCAACTCAGATCTTGCAGCTGGCGCGTTAAAGGACCTCATTTATTCACCAACAGGTTTTTTGACCGAAGCTGGTTCCGATGGTGTGAAAGCCTTACCTGGAACATGCGGCACTATTAACACCCGCAGCCATCATTGAAGACTTTCGGGCTGCTTCAGCCGGTCGGCGTCTCGAAGAGGCTACGCAGTTTGTGCGTGGATATATTCAGGACTGTCCTAAACTGGAGCCGCTATTGTATAACATAAAAACACCTGCACTGATCATCGCAGGAAAGAATGATACGATTGTGCCGCCTGTGAATGGACAATTTCTTGCTGACCGCCTCCCTGAACACCCACTCGCTACCTGCTACTTTAACGCCGCAGACACGCCTCCGCATTTGGGAAGAAGCAGCAGATGCATATTATATTGAAGCACTTTACTTCGTGGTTTGGTGGAGGCTATCTTTCGATGCTTACCCCAAGCCAAATCCGAAAACCTTATTTTTGAACTTTATGCCGGCGACAGGGGAAAAGGCGCTCTGACATTACATTACATGCCGGTCATGATCAAAAATTTTCTCTTTCGGAACATAGAACGAAACGAGTGATACTGGCATTCAGGCGAAGATTGAAAAAAGATTTGTGTCAAACGCGTATAAAAGAAGCGGACTTTGTCCGCCGAAGCCCGCCGCCACTGGCAAAGATCCAAATGTCGTGAAGCCTGCCTGCGCTAAAGCTTCGGCGGGCGAAGGCGGAAAGAGAGGGATTCGAACCCTCGGTACAGTTGCCCGTACAACGGTTTTCGAGACCGTCCCATCTTCGACCGCTCTTGGCATCTTTCCTTTTTCAAATTAAAAATAAATATATTCTTCTCCACTTAACTGAATACCCTGCCTTTAATTTTCTATATTTGGCGCTGGGTATTGTATATTCGAAAACCGTGGCCATAGTTTGCTACAATATAATGTTGCGAAAAACCCGCATTACAACCAAAAAATTATCAAGGGACTGGAAGCGTTCGCCAGATGTTTCGTCGGTGGTCACCATCTTAAATTATTTCCATCCCGTAAGCGAAGGCATTGAGAAATTTTTGACGTGGAGCATGCCTATTCCAGTCTCTTTCAATAGAGGCGAACTGCTGCTGCGAGGAAGGCCAGGTATGTGAACATATCTATTTCATATAAGGAAGTAGGAGTGGTAACGGGATTTATTAAAAGAAGGGAAGAAGAGATATCACCACCTGGATCACAGCGGAAGGTGAAATGGTCTCCTCTATTCTGAGTTTTGAGAGAAAAGGATCCGCCATAGAAAATATGCAGGCCATCGAAGACTGCAGATGCTGGCCCTGACACTTGTTGACCTCGAAAACTATGCATGAACAATTCCCTGAATTTAATATTGTAGGCCGGAAATTGCTTCAGCAATATTACAGCGATGCTGAAGGAAGGGCATTTATTGCACGACTCACCAGTGCGAGAAACTAAGTATAAACAATTTTGACGCGGTATAGTCATTTTGCTAACAGGATTCCCTCTGACCTATATCGTGTCTTTCTTGGAATGACTCTTGAAACGTTAAGCCGGGTGAGAAGAAAACTTTCCACGAGGAAAATTTAAGCTGCTATTCAAATAAATGTTCTCACGCCGAGATGAAGTATAAGTGTCCCTGAATTCTTTGGGTGTGCAGGCCTTTTCTTTTTAAAGACGCGGTTGAAATTAGACATGTTGTTAAAGCCGCATTTGTATGCAATTTCATTGATGCTTTGTGTGGTTTCAATGAGCATGCGTGAAGCGTGTCCAAGACGGATCTCCGCATAGCGCATCGACAAATGTTTTCCCGGTCCTGAATTTAAAAAACGGCTTAAAGAAACTTCCGTCATCGCAGCTATTTTTGCCGGCTTCTGTCAGCGAAACGTTTTTGTCAAAATTGGCGTTCAGGTATCGCATCACATTTTCCACACGCCTGCTGTTATAAGAAAAACTTTCTGAATTGTTGAAAGAAGAATCCAGACAGGATCCGCACATCCCGTGAAGTGGAAAGGTCATGTAAGATGGACATCAGTTCCAGCACTGAATCAAAGCCACGCCTTTGAGGTGGTTTTATCAACCGGTGCATGATAGTTCTGCGTGGTTTGAGGTGAAAAAAGGATCCCTCTTTTCGAATGTTCAAGCATACTCCTGATAAAACTCAATTTGGTTGCGATGAAGAAATTTTTCATCGAACAGGTCCCTGTGAGAATTGAATTGTAATTTCTTTTACCTCTTTTCCTTTTAATTTATTTGTAAACCAGGCATGGGGAAGATTGGGGCCTACCAGCACCAGCTCTAATTCATCAATTACTTCGAGGTGATCCCCAATGACCCTTTTGGCGCCTCTGGCATTTTGAATAAAATTCAATTCAAATTCCTCATGGCAATGCAGAGGAAAATCAAATTCATATTTTATTCTCGAAAAACTGTAAAGCAGTCACCCTGGTGTGAGGGGCGTTATCTCCCTTAGAAGATTTCGTCCTCATTAAAAAGCATTTGAGTTTACTGAAATAAAAATTACATGGATGTGCCAATAAACTATCAGCATGAAGTTATATCAATTGGTAAATATTTCGCTTGCAGGAGTGGTCAATTTTTTTTAAACGCGTAAAAACAAGTACTCAGAATGGATAAAAAGTATCATAGTTAAGATATCTTCCCGATTAAATTTGATAAAGATTTGATCACTGAAAAGAGTCCTTCCAGGTAGGACAACAGATTTTGTGAAGCTAAAGTGACTTAATTTAACAACTGCATTAACTCCCGCAACATGAAAAAAAGGGCCTTGCCTGTCTTTGTACCTTCTCGTTCATTTTTCTAAACAGCCTCACTGTTTCAGGTCAGACTGCTACCAATGAATTGCCTTCTGATAAAAAAGCTACCAAAGAAACAATTGCACTTTACCACAACCTGAAAAAATTATTGAATGAGGGAATTATGTTTGGCCACCAGGATGACCTCGCTTATGGTGTTGGATGGAAATATGAACCAGGAAGAAGTGATATAAAGAGATGTGACCGGGGATTATCCAGCGGGTCTATGGTGTTCGAACTGGGGCGATTGGAAATAGATCAACCTGTAAATCTTGACAGCGTTCCTTTTGATAAAATGAAGTCCTTCATTCGTGAAGCATATGATCGCGGCGGAGTGATCCACATTGAGCTGGCATCTTAATAATCCACTTACCGGGAAAACGGCATGGAATCCGGCGCCCGGCACCGTGGCTTCGAGTACTACCCGGCGGGGAAAAGAATGATCTGTACAAAACATGGCTTGACAAAGTCGCAGCTTTCATGTTTGATTTAAAAGGCCGAGCATGGTGAATACATCCCGGTCATCTTTCGCCCGTTTCATGAACTAAATGGAGACTGGTTCTGGTGGGGAGGAAAAAATTGTACGCCTGATGAATTAAAGCAACTTTACCAGTTCACAGAGTCCTATTTGAGAGATAAAAAAATGTACATAATCTTCTGTATGCCTACAACACTGATAAGTTTTATTCAAAGGAAGAATACTTAAAAAGATATCCCGGTGATGAATGGGTGGATGTAATAGGTTTTTGATATTTACCAGGCATACAATACGGCCAGCAACGACGACTTTATCAAATATTCCGGAAGCATGTTAGCAACATTGGATTCTGTTGCAACAGAACGTGATAAAATCCCTGCGCTCACTGAATTTGGGATACAATGGTTTAAAAGATAGCTTATGGTGGACAAATACTTTTTGAAAGCGATCGCTCCTTACAAAATCTCCTATGCGTTAGCCTGGAGGAATGCAGGGTTCAGAAATGCTGATCAATATGAATTTTATGTTCCTTATAAAGGTCAATTATCTGCCAGTGATTTTGTAGAGTTTTATAAAAATGAAAAAACGTTGTTTCAGAAAGATATAGCAGGTAAAAAATTGTATGAATAATGAATAATGAGCTTATGAGTGATGAGTAACATAGTAACATTACTCACGATTGGAGATTCACGATGGAGGAAACTTGATGATAGATCTAAGCGGCTGAACATGTTAATACGACAGTTGATTCAATAAACTAAAGCTGGCCTCCCGATCTACCGTTATCACGATGAAATTAAGAGAGTGACTTAACCAATGAAATTACAAGCCATCGACATATCGATCCTTATTTCCTACCTGGCTGCCATGGTGATGATCGGTTGGTTATTGCGAAAGAAGGCAAGAGTAGAATAAGGAAAGTTATTTGCTGGGCGGAAAAAACTTGCCATGGTATTTATTGGGTCTGAGTGATGCGTCCGATATGTTTGATATCAGTGGCACGATGTGGATGGTCGCTCTTTGTTTTGTTTACGGAATGAAAAGTATTTGGATACCCTGGCTGTGGCCGGTATTTAACCAGGTGTTCAATATGATGTTTCTTGGCAAAATGGTTACGGCGCTCCAATGCAAATACCGGTGCTGAATGGCTGGCAACAAGATTTGGATTAGCCGGTAAAGGCGTGAAAGGCATCACACAATGTAGTGGTTGCTTTTGCATTGATAGGTTGCCTTGGATTTTTGGCTTATGGTTTTGTTGGGTCTTGGAAAGTTCATTGAAATTTTTGTTCCATGGAGATGTGGTGAAGCATTATGTGCCGTTTGATATCGCGCCCGCAATATGTAGCACATTTTTATGGTATAGTGTTTACACTGTTTGCAGTTTTTTATTCTGTGCTGGGTGGAATGCATAGCATTGTGCTTGGGCGACCTGATCAAATACATCATCATGACGATTGGTTGTATTTCAATAGCGGTCATCGCAATGATGCATTTGAATGGAAAGTGCACTGAATGTGCCACACGGTTGGTTCAATCCATTTTTCGGATGGCATTTGAATCTTGACTGGTCAAACATTATTCCTGATGCAAATAAAAAGATCGCTGATGATGGTTTGGATTGTTTGGTTTCTTTTTATGATGATGTTGTTCAAAGGGGTGTTTGCTGCGTTAGCTGGCCCGGCCCCAATTATGATATGCAAAAGATATTGTCATCGCAGTTCGCCAAAGGAAGCATCAAAGATGACAGGTTTTGTATCGATCATTTTATTGCCGATCCGGTATTCAATGGTTATTGGATTGACTGTGTTAGGCCTCTTATATTTTAATCAAATGAATCTTATCCGATGGAGCTGGTGGAACTGACTTTGAAAGAGTATTGCCCTGCTGCTGTCAATAATTTTTTACCGGCTGGAATTTTGGGGATTGTATTGACTGGTTTGCTGGGCGCTTTTATGGGAACTTTTCTCCGGAACGCTGAATGCTGCACAGGCCTATATCGTCAACGATATTTATCTGAAGTATATAAATCCAACTGCCTCCAACCGCAAAATAATTTCAATGAATTATTTGTCGGGCATCGTGGTAGTAACGATCGGCGTTGATACTCGGTTTTTTTGCAAAAGATGTCAACAGCATTTTGCAATGGATCGTATGGGGCTTTATATGGCGGGTACATTGCTGCCAATGTGTTCAAATGGTATTGGTGGAGATTTAATGCCAACGGATTTTTCTGGGGAATGGCAGCAGGTATTGTCGCTGCTTTGGCATTTCCCCTTCATTTTCCCGCACACATTGCCATTATATGTTTGGCCGCTTCTGTTTTTGATCTCAGTTATTGGTTGCCTGGTCGGAACATATACTGCTCCACCAACTGATATTGAGGTGTTGAAAGAAATTTTATAGCACTGTTACGTCCCATGGGGATTTTGGAAACCTGTACATCAGCAGGTAGTCAAAGAGGATCCAAATTTCCAGGCGAATAAGAGATTTAAATTGGATATGTTCAACGTGGTGTTAGGAATCATAGCACAGTGCTGCTTAACGATTCTGCCAATGTATATCGTGTTATGGTTAAAATTGCCTTTATTGATCACAATTTTAATATTAGCAGTCATCATTGTGATCTTAAAGAGAACGTGGTGGAATAAACTGGAGAATTAGCTATTACAACTATTACATACAGAAGAACCAACTAAACAACGAGAGATGAAAAAGAATTTTGAGAAGCGGTTGGAGGAATTGAAACGTTCACATAAGAAGCTGATAAAAAGAAAGAACAGGAAGAAGAAAAGTGGCAATGGGATCTATGAACGATTCGAATATCCTGTTTTAACCGCGCAAGCACACGCCATTATTCTGGAGGTATGACCTGAATAAGAGAACCAATCCATATTTAATGGAAAGATTCGGGATCAATGCCGTATTCAATTCAACCGCCATAAAATGGGAGAAAAATATTTACTGGTGGCGAGAGTGGAAGGGCTGACAGGAAATCCTTTTTGCGAGTAGCGGAAAGTCCAAATGGCGTTGACAATTTCAAATTCTGGGATCATCCCCATCACCATTCCTGAAAATGGGAACCCTGATGTGAACATATATGACATGCGTGTCGTGCAGCATGAAGATGGTTGGATCTATGGACTATTTTGCACTGAGCGGCGTGACCCAAAAGCTCCTGAATCTGATCAGTCAGCAGCCATTGCTCAATGTGGTATTGTGCGAACAAAAGATTTTCTGAAATGGGAAAGGCTCGGAGATCTTAAAACTTCTTCTCCGCAGCAAAGAAATGTGGTTTTGCATCCTGAATTTGTAAATGGAAAATATGCCTTTTATACCAGGCCACAGGATGGTTTTATTGATGCGGGAAATGGCGGAGGCATTGGTTTTGGATTAAGCGATACGCATCGAATGTGCAAAGATTGAAGAAGAGATAGTGATCGATCAAAAACAGTATCATACGATTTACGAGGCAAAGAATGGATTGGGGCCTTCTCCGATCAGAACAGAAAAGGGCTGGCTGCATCTCGCACATGGTGTGCGCAACACAGCCGCCGGCCTTCGGTATGCGTTATATCTGTTCATGACCGATCTTCTTGATCCGTCAAAGATCATTCACAGACCCGCAGGATATTTTATGGCTCCTGAAGGATGAAGAGAGAGTGGGGGATGTATCCAATGTATTGTTCAGCAACGGATGGATAGCAGAGGATGATGGAACTGTACTTTATTTATTACGCTTCGTCCTGACACCCGCCAGCATGTTGCTTTTTCAACGATCGATCGGCTTATTGGATTACGTGATGAATACCGCCGAAGATGGCTTGCGAAGTGCCGCTTCTGTTGAAACACTCAACCACATCATTGACAATAATCTGAAGAATAATAAGGAAGGTGCGAAAGCCGGTCAATCCTGCAGAGAAATACACATATAAACAGTCATTTGAAGTGCAGGTATTATTTTCAATAGGGTAATACCTTTCTTTTTCAAAATAGTGAAATGAAGGAAAAGCTTAGCAGAGTATAAAAGGGAATTGGAAAATGAATTGCATGAAATTCTTTCCCTGGTGGATGCAAATGACCATTGATGAAGATCATGGAGGGTTTGTCGGAAAGATCGATCATGATAATAAGCATCTACCCTGAAGCGCCAAAGGGTTCTGTATTAAACAGTCGCATTCTTTGGGCATTTTCGTCAGCGTACAACCTGACTCATATAGGGTGAGTATTTGAAGATCGCAGAAAGAGCATTTTCATTATATAGCGGAGATATTTTATTGACAAGGAATTTGGAGGAGTTTACTGGAGTGTTGATTTCACGGGCAAACCACTTGACACAAAAAACAGATCTATGCGCTTGCTTTTCTGTGTATGGATTAAGCGAATTTTATCGCGCCTCAGAAGAAATGAGAACGCAAAAAAATAGCAGTTTATATTTATAACGATATTCTTACCCATAGCTACGATGAAAAGTTTGGCGGATATATTGAGGCACTGACGAGGGACTGGAAACAGAGCAACTGATCTGCGATTAAGCGAGAAGGATGCAAATGAAAAAAAAATCAATGAACACTCATCTTCATTTGCTGGAGGCATTTGCTAATTTGTACAGGATATGGAAAGACAGATCTCTAGAAACAAAGAATAATTGAGATCATCCGGATTTTTTTAGACCACATTATTGATAGTAAAACGGATCATCTCATTTTATTTTTTGATGATGCATGGAACCCAAGGTCGAATATCATTTCTTATGGCCACGATATTGAAGCGGCGTGGTTGGTACAGGAAGCGGCTGGGATCATTGAAGATGACTTTTTACTGGATGAAGTGAAAACAAGATCTGTGAAAATGGCGCAGGCTGCGGCAAAGGGCCTGGACAGCGATGGCGGCTTATGGTATGAATATGATATATCCCAACAACATTTAACCAGGGAGAAGCATTCATGGCCACAGGCTGAGGCGATGGTTGGTTTTTTTAATGCCATGGCAACAGACCGGCGATGAAAAATTTCTTAAACGATCATTACAAGGCTGGGAGTTTGTCAAGGAGTTCATGCATGATAAAAAATTGGGCGAGTGGTATTGGGGTGTAAATGCCGATCATTCTAGCCATGAAGAGCAGGAAGAAAAAGTGGGAATATGGAAATGCCCTTATCATAATAGCCGTGCCTGCATGGAGATCATTCACAGGATTGAGAATATCTTTAAAGAAAAAAAATAAAATGTGCAGATGAAAAGATTTGCTAGCTTATATAACTTATCTCATCTTCTTTTTCTTCCTTTCAACTTCTCTTTCGGCAAATATTCGTTTGCCTGCTGTTATCGGTTCTCATATGGTGCTGCAGCAAAGATCAGAGGTAACGATTTGGGGCTTGGTGTGATGTCTCTGAAAAAGTAAAACTAAAGACCACCTGGGATACGACTACCTATGCGACCACCGGATCCACAGCGGCAAAATGGGAGATAAAGATCAACACCCGGGTTCACGGGGACCTTACCAGGTAACGATCGAGGGTAACAATAAGCATCATTTTAGATGATGTGTTGATCGGCGAAGTATGGATCTGCAGTGGACAAAGCAATATGGAGATGAGCATGGATTGGGGATTGCCTTACAAAGATGAAGCAGCCAGTGCGACTGATAAAAACATTCACTTTTTTAATATTCCAGAACAACGGCTGATTATCCGCAGGATGATGTGAGAGCAGGATGGGCAGTTTGTAACCCGGATGATATGAAAAAGTTCAGCGCAGTTGCTTATTTTTTTGGTAACGTCACTCCGTCAAAATCTAGAATGCTCCTGTGGGATTGATCGAAGCAGCATGGGGGAGGAACACCTGCAGAAGCATGGACACCCGCTGATGCGATAAATGCAATTCTGTAGTAAAGAGGCTGCCGCAAAACTTTCACCGGTTCCATGGGGACCTGTAGTTACAGCTTCTATTTATAATGCCATGGTCTATCCTGTTACAAAATATTCGATCGCCGGTGCGATTTGGTACCAGGGCGAAGCGAATGTAAATGGAGCGTCCACCTATTCCGAGTTATTATCTACTTTGATCACTGCCTGGCGAAAGTCATGGCAAAAAGATTTCCCTTTTATTACGTGCAGATAGCTCCCTATGCAGGCTATGGTGATAACAGTTCATCGGCATTTCTGCGTGAAGCACAAACAAGAGCCTTAACTACACCAAAAACAGGGATGGATTGTTATTACGGACCTGGTGGATAATATCGACGACATTCATCCAAAGATGAAAAGGAAGTAGGAAGCCGGTTAGCTAATTATGCATTGGCAGGGAACCTACGGCAAGAAAGATATTGTTTATAAAGTCCCTTGTATAAGGGCATGAGAATAGAAAAGGATAAGATCTGGCTTTATTTTGACAATGCGGAGAAGGGATTAATAGGTAAAAAGGAGATACACTCAGTGAATTTTTATAGCCGGTAATGATAAAAATTTTGTTCCGGCCCACGCAAAAATTGAAAAGAATGCTGTAACGGTATGGAGTAAAAATGTAAAAGATCCGGCTGCGGTTCGTTTTGCTTTCCGGAATGGAGCAATACCAAATTTATTCAGCAAAGAAGGTTTGCCGGTAAACCCTTTCCGTACGGATGATTGGGATGTCCAGGTCACTCTCAATAAAAGTAAAAATGAGCTATACGTATGTTTGGCTGATCAATAAGGGAACCATACAAGACATACAAGGCATTTTAAGTATTCCATATGATCATCTTGTATTTCTTATATGCCTTGTATGGTTAAAAATAACCAATCGATAGAAAAACATTTAGAGAATAAAACTTAAATCAAAACAATGACCGCAAAAATTTTAAAACTAATTGGAGTTTTCGCTGCTTGCGTTTTTAGCTTTAAAGGCATTGGCCAGCAAGTTGGAGTTTTTGATGGTCATGATGATGTGGGAGCTGTTCTTCATAAAGAGGTCTACAAACTATAACGAAGCGACACATTCGTATCAGTTGACAGGGTCAGGAGGTAATATCTGGTCCACTCACGATGAGTTTCAGTTTGCCTGGAGAAAAATGAAAGGAGATTTTATTCTGCAAACAACGAGGAACATTGTTTGGGGCGCAGAAGAAGCACACCGCAAATTTGGCTGGATGATCAGAGCCAGTCTTGATTCAACTTCTGCAATGGTTTGTGCAGCTTTACATGGCAATGGTCTTCACCTCGTTGCAATATCGTAAATCACCAAAAACGAATGTGGAAGAAGTCCCCTTTCGGATAAAGCGCCGGATGTCACAGAACTTGGAAGAAGAGGTAAACAGTTTATCATGTCAGTTGCGCACTTCGGTGAAACATATACAACACAACAAGTATCGGACGTTGACCTGGGAGATGAAGTGTATGTTGGTCTTTTTGTTTGTGCCCATAACACAAGGATATTACTGAGACAGCCTTTTGATAATGTAAGGATCATTACCCCGGTAAAGCTGATTATGTTCCTTACACGCGATTATATAGGCAGTCATAATTGAAGCGATGGATGTGTCAACCGGTCAGCGTGAGATCATTTATACTTCGCCGGTATTCTCCAGGCACCGAACTGGATGGCTCGATGGCAGATCCCTTATTTATAACAGTAACGGCGCTTATTTATACAGCTTGATCTTAAAAACTTGTTCCTGAAAGTATTGAACACCGATACTGTAAAAGAAATAATAACGACCCATGTACTTTCATTTGACGGGAAAATGCTTGGCGCTAAGCAGCAGCGACGGAAAATATAATTCAATTGTCTATACAGTCGCTGCCACGGGTGGAGATTCCCAAACGGATCACTCCTGTTGGTCCATCTTATTTGCATGGCTGGTCTCCCGATAAAAAATTCCTTGTTTACACGGCAGAACGCGGTGACGGCAACTATGATATCTATAAGATACCTTCATCCGGCGGCCAGGAAATTCGTTTAACTACTGCCGAGGGTCTTGATGACGGTCCTGAATATAGCCCCGATGGAAAATATATTTATTTCAATTCTGTGCGAAGCGGCACAATGCAGATCTGGCGGATGAATAGTGATGGTACCAACCAGGTGCAAGTTGACCTCGGACGAATTTAATAATTGGTTCCCGCATATTTCACCCGATGGCAAATGGATAGTTTTCATAACTTACCCGAAAGAGGTGAAACCTGCCGACCATCCATTTTATAAACATGTCTATTTGCGTTTAATGCCTGTAGGTTACGGCCAACCAAAAGTAATTGCCTATGTATATGGAGGGCAGGGAACCATTAATACGCCGTCGTGGTCAGCCCGATGGAAAGAAAATTGCCTTTGTAAGTAATTCAGAAATAAAATAAGAACGATCTTTTCATGGACTATTGAGTAAAAACTTGTCACCAAAATATAAAAACCAAATCACTTGTTATGAAATTGAATAAACCATTTGCATGCCTGCTCTCGTTAGTATTCTGCAGCCCAGTTTTCTATTGCGCAAACTGCTTCAAAACTCAACCATCTATTGAATCAAAAATAGATCAATTGTTAAAACAAATGACACTGGAAGAAAAAGTAGGGCAAATGGCCCAGGTGTCAATCGAATCACTTGAGTGGTTCTAATGGACAAGTTTTTACTTTTTCTGATAAAATGAAAGACGCGTGTTGTTAATTATAAACTGGGTTCAGTTTTAAATTCACCCGGTCCATTGCAAACCTGCGCAAGATTGGAACCAGGCTCATTTCAGAAATACAGGATGCTGCCAAACAAACAAGATTAAAAGATCCCTGTTCTTTATGGTCTTGATGATATCCATGGGGTAACTTATGCGGCAGGATCAACATTATTTCCGCAAGGAGATCGGTCAGGCTGCAACATGGAATCGTCAACTTGTTCATGACGGGGCAGTGATCACTGCTTATGAGGCGAGGGCAGTGGGGTGCTCCATGGACATTTTCACCCAACACTTGATTTAGGCACAAATCCGCAATGGCCACGTATTTGGGAAGACTATGGCGAAGATCCTTATCTATCTGCCGAATTGGGAGTACAATTTGTAAAAGGTGTACAGGATCCTTTGGGAAGTAAAGAAAAGCTCGTTGTAAGCCTGAAACATTTTATGGATTATTCTGATCCAAAATCAAGGACAGGACAGAACTGACTCATGGGTGCCCGAACATTATTTACGTGAATACCATTTACCTCCGTATACAGCAGCGGTAAAAGCAGGTGCAAGAACAGTGATGATCAATTCCGGGGTTGATCAATGGGATACCTACTCATATCAATAAGCACATATCCTGACAGATATTTTAAAAGGTGAATTACATTTTACCGGTTTCATTGTTTCCGACTGGCAGGATATTGAAAATGTTTATCGTCGTGATAAGTTAACAAAAAGATGTAAAGGGTGCGATCATGCTTGCTATTAATGCTGGTATTGATATGTCGATGATCCCTTATAACTATAAAGGATTTTGCGCCGACCTGATCGCATTGGTCAAAGAAGGCAAAGTTTCACAGGCCAGAATTGATGATGCAGTAAGAAGAATTTTGAGAGTGAAATATGAACTGGATCTTTTTAACACGCCTGTTACCCTGTTAAAAGATTATCCAAAATTTGCAAGCGCCGAATTTCAAAAAGCAGCTTACAATACAGCAGCGGAATCTATCACTTTGTTGAAGAATACAAACAACACCTTACCGCTTTCAAAGAATGCAAAGATCTTAGTGACCGGTCCGAATGCAAATTCCATGCGTAGTTTAAATGGTGGATGGACATATACATGGCAGGGTAATATGACAAATGAAATTGCTCAACAGTACAATACCATCCTTGAAGCAGCCACCAATAAGTTTGGAAAAGGATAATATAACATATGTCGCAGGGAGTTGCCTATAAAGAAAAGGTCAATACTATGAAGATACGGTTATAGAGGATTGATGCAGCCGTGCAGGCAGCTGGCTAATGCGAGACTATGTTTTGCTTTGCATTGGTGAAAACAGTTACACAGAAACTCCGGGAATTTAGTTGACCTCAGTTTATCGAGATAATCAATTGGCTCTTGCGAACGCAATGATAAAAACAGGTAAGCCGGTGATCTTTGTTCTTAATGAAGGAAGACCAAGGATCATTAATAGAATAGAACCGGGCGCAGCCGCTGTTCTCAATGTTTACCTGCCGGGAAATTACGGAGCTGATGCATTGGCTGATATTCTTAACAGGCGATGTAAACCCATCAGGTAAATTGCCAATCACTTATCCACGATATACAAACGCATTGGTAAGTTATATTCACAAACCTTCTGAAGGTGACAGCAATCCGCAAGGTGGCATGTTCAAACCACAATGGCCTTTTGGTTTGGATTATCGTATACAAGTTTTGCTTACAGCAACCTCGCCATCAATAAAAACAGTTTTGGTCCTGACGAAACGGCGACCATAACAGTGACAGTAAAAATGCAGGTAGTCGCGATGGAAAAGAAGTCGCTCAGTTATTTATTTCCGATCTGCTTGCAAGCTTTACTCCCGATGTAAAGAGATTAAGGGGATTTGAAAAAGTGGATCTAAAAGCCGGTGAATCGAAGACTGTAAGTTTTAAGATCTCCGATGAAGGACCTTGGCATTTGTTGGAACCGATAATAAAAACACCTGGAGGAAGGAGATTTCAAAATTCAAATTGCTGATCAGTCAGCAACATTCAATGTTACAAAGACTGTTATTTTTCTGATCTATGAAACATTTAAGAAGCGATCGCAGGGACTTTTTTCTTTTTTTTATTCAGTGTAAATATCTATGCCCAGGTTGAAAAATTGGATGATGGTGTGCTGATCCATTTACCAGGCGCCAATGCTAAGGCGATAAAATTAGAGGTCATTTCGGACAGGATCATTCATGTGATCACACAGTCCTGTTGGATCCTATTCAGAAAGATACCAGTTTGATGGTGATAGCGGGTAATAAAAAACCGAATGGTCGGTTGCTACGAAGAATAATGAAACAACTCTTGTCTACGGCTCTATTAAAGGTAGTTGTCGAATTGTCGACCGGAGTGATAAAGTTTCCATGATCTGAAAGACCAGCCTTTATTGGAAGAAGACAAAAGTGGGAGTTCGTTTACTGCGTAACTACAATTGACGAGAGGCCCTTCCTGGCAGATCAAACAAACATTTCTTTCTACAAAGGATGAGGCTTTTATGGATTAGGACAACATCAGCAGGGCATCATGAATTATAAAGGGTGAGACTCGTTGAGCTGTTGCAAAACAATACAGAAGTTGCCATTCCTTTTTAGTTTCCAACAATAATTATGGAATTCTTTGGGAGAACTATTCGATCACACGAGTTTGGAGATGGTAGAAAATATCAACCATTAAGTAAATTGAAACTTTACGATAAAGCAGGCAATGCGGGCGGATTAACTGCAAAATATGTTTCAAAAAGACAGTTCCAAAATATTTACAACCCGAACAGAGCAGGATATTTCTTATGATTTTCTTTCATCATTGCCAAAATTTCCAAACAACTTTCCTTTAGGTGATGGAATGGTTACCTGGGAGGGTTCTATCGAATCTTCATTGACCGGTATTCATAAAATTTCTGTGAGGTATGGAGGATATATAAAAGTTTGGATCAATGGAAAACTGCAGTTAGATGCCTGGCGACAATGCTGGAACCCTGCTACCGATATTCTTCCGGTCAGTCTGCAGGCTGGTAAAAATATTCTATCAAAATAGAATGGATACCTGACGGAGGTGAATCATACGTCGGCATAAACTGGTTGAAACCGGCAACATCCTATAACAAAACCCATTTTGAGATCAGTTCTGAAGCTGCTAATAATATCAACTATTATTTTGTTTACGGAACAAATATGGATGAAATAGTAAGTGGCTATCGTTACCTGACCGGAAAAGCTCCTATCGTTCCGAAATGGGCCTTGGGTTTCTGGCAAAGTCGTGAGCGGTATCGATCACAAAATGAAATTCTATCAACAGTTAAAACATTCAGAGAAAAAATATTCCTCTTGATAATATTGTTATGGACTGGCAATACTGGAAACCCGATGAATGGGGCAGCCAGGAATTTGATCCAGTCAAGATTTCCTGATCCGAAGGGAATGATCGATACACTGCATCAAAATGTATCAATGCTCATTTTATGATCTCAGTGTGGCCAAAGTTTTATTCCGGAATAAAGAATTATGACCTGATGAACAGTAAAGGTTTTTGCTGACGAAGAATATCCAGGATAACCGCAAGGATTGGCTGGGCTACGTATCTACATTTTATGATGCATTTAATCCGGCAGCTGGAAAGTTTTTCTGGCAGCTGGTAAATGAAAGCTTGTATACAAAAGGGATCGATGCCTGGTGGATGGATGCGCCGGAACCGGACATCCATTCCAATCTGCCCATTGAGAAACGCAAAGACTTAATGTTTCCGAATGCACTGGGTTCTGCGACAAAATATTTTAATGCTTATCCATTAGCAAATGCAAGAACGATCTATGAAGGACAGCGCTCAGCTGATCCAAACAAAAGAGTTTTCATTCTTACAAGATCAGCTTATGGTGGCTTGCAACATTATGGCGCTGCTGTATGGAGCGGAGATATTGGTTCAAGATGGCTTGATATGAAAAACCAGGTTTCCGCGGGAGTAAATTTTTCCATGTCAGGACTTCCTTATTGGACCATGGATATTGGCGGTTTTGCGGTTGAAAACAGGTATGCAAACGCAAAAGGCGAGGTGGCGAACGAATGGAAAGAATTAATGACGCGATGGTACCAGTTTGGTGCTTTTTGTCCTTTATTCCGTTCCACATGGACAATATCCGTATCGTGAGATATTTAACACAGCTCAACCAACTGATACCGCGTATCAAAGTATTTTATTTTATGACAAATTAAGATACAGGCTGCTGCCTTACATCTATTCGACCGCTGCTAAAACTTACCACTGATGATTATACGATCATGCGTGGTTTGCCAATGGATTTTCCCAATGACAAAAATGTTCTTACTATCAATGATGAATACTTATTTGGTCCTTCATTACTGATCAACCCGGTTTATAACTATCATCAAAGAACAAGAAAAGTTTATTTACCCAATGGACAAGGTTGGTATGATCTGTACAACGGAAAATTTTTAATGGTGGACAAAGCATTAAAACCGATGCTCCCTATGATCGCATGCCTGTTTTTGTAAAAGAAGGATCAATTATTCCTGTTGGCCCTGAATTACAATACACGTCTCAAAAACCCGCAGATACGATCACCTTGTTTGTCTATACCGGCAATAATGCTTCTTTTAATTTGTATGAGAGACGAGGACACCAATTACAATTATGAAAAAGGAATATTTGCAACCATACAGATAGACTATAATGAAGATGACAGATCACTAACGATCAATGATAGAAAAGGAGAGTTTCCGGGTATGCTGCAAAAAGGATATTCAATATTATCTGGATCACAAAAGTAAAGAGAAAGAACCTGGATTTTGATCAGCAAACCCGATGAACAGGTGCTGTATGGAGGGAAAAAAGCAGGTAGTACATATGGTGATGGATAAATGAGTAATGAGTAATCAGTAATGAATGTCCTATTCACGACTCAGATGACGATCACGCCGATAGCTATCGGGTGACGATTCACGATAAAACAATTGCTATGATAAAAAGATTTCCATTTGTTCTTTTGATTTTCTTAGCTGCAAGCTTTATTCTCAAAAATTTGACGGTCTTGCACTCACTCCACCCATGGGATGGAATAAGCTGGAATACTTTTCAAACGAATATCAGTGAAGAACTGGTAAAAGGTATTGCTGATGTAATGATTTCATCAGGAATGAAAGACGCGGGTTACAGTTATATTGTATTGGATGATGGATGGATGACGATGGAAAGAGATCCAAAAACAGGTGATCTCATTGCTGATCCGAAGAAATTTCCGCATGGTATGAAAAGCGCTTGCTGATTACGTACATTCAAAAGGTTTAAAATTTGGATTGTACAATTGTGCAGGAACAAAGACTTGCGCAGGATACCCGGGCACAAGGGGGATATGAGTACCAGGATGCACGATTATATGCTTCCTGGGATGTTGATTATCTGAAGTTCGATTGGTGCAATACTGATGGTATTAATTCAAAGGAAGCATATACAACGATGAGCAAAGCATTGAAGGCTGCCGGGCGCCCGATCGTTTTTAGTTTGTGCGAATGGGGAACAAATAAACCCTGGCAATGGGCAGCACCGGTTGGGCATTTGTGGAGAACAACCGGAGATATTTCCAATCTTTTTGACGGCATCCTCGATCATGGTAACTGGCAGCAACAAGGGATCATGAGGATCGTAGATTCACAGGATACGCATACGTCAATATGCAGGTCCGGGTCATTGGAACGATCCTGATATGCTGGAAGTGGAAATGGATTGACGATTGCAGAGAACAGGACACATTTTTCTATTTGGTGTATGCTGGCAGCGCCATTAATTGCAGGCAATGACATGCGAAAAATGGATGAGAGCACGAAAAATATTTTAACGAATAAAGAAGTGATCGCTGTGAACCAGGATGCGCTTGGTATTGAAGCTCTAAAATACAGTGACAAGGATAGTTTACAGATATGGTTTAAACCTTTATCGAATGATGAATGGGCGGTTTGTTTTTTGAACCGAAGCAGTAAGGCAAAGCAAATAGATTTCAACTGGCAAAAATGAGATCGTGAATGATGATCTTTCAAAAAGAGAATTGAATGCAAAAACAACTACTTATAAGTTGCGCGATCTTTGGTTGAAGAAAGATGTGGGTGATACAAAAAACCTGTGCAGGCAACGATCGCCTCACACGATGTTTTGGTGTTGCGACTTAATAAATAAATTCATCAGCGAAGAAGTGGCACTTAGTAATGACCTCGTATCGCTGGTCTTATTTTCTCATCATACAAACTCCGCAGCTTACGATGTGTCGGTTTATCCAATGGCGGGCAGATCAGATGCAGCACATATTTTCTCAACCTGCTCAACCTTCGTAGCTCCCGGAATAACCGTTGTTAACCTCGGGGTGATCGAGTATCCATCGAAGGGCCCATTGAGATAAACGGTTGTCAGGTAACAATGAAGAGATCTCTTTTGATAATTCGAGGCCTTTTGAAAATTCAATACCGGAAAAAGTTTCCCCTAGCATTAAAAAGCGTCACCGTTTGCATTAAAACTCCTGTGGTCGGTCGAAGCAAATTTTGTTTCCTTGTTGAATTTGTTGGCGAGCAAACCCACTTGCAAGCGGTACCCGGATAATAAGGGCAACATCTTTTTCCTTTGCTTTGGCGAATACTTCATCGGCCACATGCTGCCTGAATAAATTAAAGATGAGCTGCAATGAGGCAAGTCCTTCCTGTTCCAAACAGACCAGGGCTTCTTCACTTCGTTTCCACACTTGCACCCCAAAATTTTATAAGTTTTTCGCTTTGTAGTTTTCTTAAATTATCAAACACCTTTCCGGTTCGTAATTGTTCTGTTGGTATGCAATGAAGCTGTTCCAAAAACAATTGAGACAGATCAAGGTTTTTCAATGAACTTTCGACATGTTGCTTCATCACATCATACGTAAAATTTTGAGGCCAGCCATATTGCCCATCCTGCCTGCGGCCCAGCTTGGTTGCCACAAAAATTTCCTTGCCTGATGATCTCAAAAATTTCCAATGGTTCTTTCGCTTATTCCGAGCCCGTAAACGTCGGAAGTATCAATAAAATTTCCACCAGCAGCCAAAAAATGCTTGCAAAATAGCAAGTGCTTCGTTACCTTTGACTTGGCCCCAGTCGGCATTCCCCAATTGCCAGGTGCCCAATCCGACCTCTGAAATTTTAATTCCCTTGAAAAAACGGTATTGCATAAGCGAAAGCTTGGAATATTCCTTGTAAGAACTATTGGATCTGCAAAGTTTTTAAGCCTCCTTTGAAAAGTACATAACAGTCCACTGAATTTAGTTGATTCCTTGAAAAGCCAGGTTGCAAATACAAAGAGTTTTTAGTAATAAGGAATAATAATGGACAATCGAAACTTGCTTGCTCAAAGTTGTGGATTCCTTTTGGAAAAGGAATAAAATTTTTTGCACTGTTACCTACTTTTCTCTGCTTCCATTCTATAATAAATGCACAGGGACGATCCGATCAGGCTTAACCAGGTAGGCTACTATCCAAATTCAACAAAATTGGCCAATCGTTACCGGTAAGGTGCGATCCCCATTTTTTTGGCATTGTTACCAGCGATGGGAGGGATACGGTGTATGAGGGCTCATTAAGCCTCGAAAAAAATCCGCTTTTTCATCTACTATCACAAGGATAGCTGATTTCACTGATTTCCAGCAAGCCGGCAGTTTTTGTTTTACGTATCGATGGTCTCAACCAATCCTATCCCTTTGAGATCAAAAAATGAGGTCTATCATGAATTGGGTAAGGCTGTTCTAAAGGGATTTTATTTTCAGCGATCTTCAATCCCGCTTGATGGAAAGTATGCGGGTAAGTGGCGGAAGGTGCCGTTTATCCGGATAATGTTGTTCTTGTACATCCTTCAGCCAGTGATGATGGCCGTCCTGCGGGTACTGTTATTTCTTCACCCGGTGGTTGGTACGATGGAAGTGATTGTAATAAGTATATAGTGAACAGTGCCATTACGCTGAATACATTAGCTTGGCGCATACGAAGATTTTTCAAAATATTTTGATTCCTTAAAATAAATATTCCCGAAAGCGAGGATAAAGTACCTGATATTTTAAACGGAGGCTTTATATAATATTCGCTGGATGTTTACTATGCAGGATCCTTTTGACAGGAGGTATTTATCACAAATGTACAAATGCCGGACCCGATAATATGATGATGAATGCTGCTTGTAAAGGAGCCGCGGTACGTGGTTCAGAAAGCACGGCTGCAGCACTGATTTTGCCGCTGTGATGGCCCAGGCCGGGAGAGTATTTCAAAGAATGAAGATTCAGCTTCCGGGATTGGCAGATAGTTGTCTGAGAGCCTCTGCAAAAGCATGGTTCTGGGCTTTAAAAAACCCAAATGTTGAATATGACCAGGAAAAACTGGACAAGCAATTTAAACCTGCGGTATACCACAAGCCGCTTACTCAGACGGGCAACTTGATGATGAATGGATGTGGGCAGCAACAGAAATGTTCGTAACCTCAAAAAACAGGATGTATTTTCGACGTCATGGAACAAAATATTGATGATTCGGTATCTCTTCCCTTCGTGGAACAATGTCAGGATGCTTGCCTATTACACTATGTTACGTTACCAGGATAACCTGCCAAAATATACAGCCGATATAGCCGAGCGGATGAAACAACGTTTGCTGCGTATTGCCGATGATTATCTTTTTCATATTCAAAGAACGCTTTTGTTACGGTAATGGGCCAGTCAAAAGAGATTTTGTTTGGGGAAGCAATGGAATAGCTGCCAACCAGGGGAGTTTTGTTGATCAATGCCTTTTTGGTTACCGGTGATCAAAAAATATATAGAAGGATCAGCGAGTAATCTCGATTATTTGCTCGGAAGAAATGCAACCGGTTATTGCTTTGTTACGGGTTGTTTTGGAATTAAATCACCTATGAGCCCATCTCATCCATTCGTTTATCTCACATAACGTAAATGAACCCGGTGCCAGGTCTGTTAGTAGGAGGACCTAATATGGAAAGAAAGGATCAAAAGCCGCTATCCTCACACCGATCCCGAAACTTCTTATGTTGATGATGATAATGCTTATGCAAGTAATGAAGTCGCTATCGACTGGAATGCAGCAATGGTATATTTGGTAAATGCGATGGAAGCGATGCAATATGGATTAGGTTATTCAACACCAAACAATACTTCTACCACTCGTAAGTAAATTCTGGGTAAACAAAAATAAAAAACTCCGGCGATGAACCGGAGTTTTTTATTCAATAAATTATTTCAATATAAATAATTCAAAGCTGTTCTGTCATTTGCATTGAAGGGGCGATTTTGTCCAGCGCCTACACAAGCAAGCATCCATGAATTGGGATCGGACCAGAAGGTGTTCCGGGAACCAGGATGGCACCAACTGTTGAAGCGCCTTCATTGACGAGTGAACCACCGCAACTATAAGCACGGTTCATATAATCCGTATGACGAAAGCCGATGCAATGACCTACTTCATGAGCGAATATGGAAGCGGCATAAGTTTAGGAAAGTAGCCGAAGTACCTGTAACGTGCAATTGCATTCGTATTTACGTTTACAGTTGGGTAAGGACTACCCGTGTGAACTGGGAAAGCCAGATGAAGCCAAGATAGCTTCCGTGAGCCACCTTGAATACGGATCTGCCCGCCGGAAGAAACCTGTTGAAAATGAATTTGCAGGTTTAATGCATTGTAGCGGTTGACCATTTCAGTTAACACTGCACCATAAGCCGAGGGTATCCTCCGGTCAAGACTTACGGTAATTGTTCTCGGCAAACTTTTTACAAGATTTGTAGTGCGGTACTGTTCTTCATTTCCCACCCGTAAGAACTGCGATTGCGGTGAACTTTGCTCAACAATTCGGGCGTGATGATGATGTCTCCCTCTACAAGATAACCTTCATCTATTTTTGAGCATTAGCAGATGTAAAACCCAGGGCCGAGATCTGATCTTTGATTGACTGAGGAACTTCGTCGGAAACAGGTTTTCCCTCTTTTTACAGGAAAAAGTTGCTAACTCTACTCCAATAAAGAATAGTAAGCAAATAGTTTTCATCATGTGTTTCATACTCTGATGTTTTGAGTTTAAAAGATTGAGATGTAATTATGGATCAATTACAGGTTAACCAGGTGGAGTCAGATTTGTAATATAGACAAACTTTTTTTTAAAAAGAAGAACTCTGTGAATTTTTTTAAGGAAAAGAAACTTCATTCAGGAAATTTCTAATCTTGAAATAGGAAAATTCGAGAAGACCTCATACCTTAATCAGAAAAATAACGGCTAGGATTAATTCAATAAATTTGATAATGCGATCTGTTCCTTCGACAAACTGCACACTGAGAACAGGACTGTTGTTATTTGTTTTTCTGAGTCCTATATTTCCTTTTTCACAGCCCACGGAACCGCAGCTGAAAAAGTTTTCACCGGTTCTTCAAGGACAATGGAAAGCAAGATCACCTAAAGAAACAACCGTTTTTACCATCGCCGTCAATGATTTTCCACGTTTCAGAAATGATATTGAAAAGGACCCTCGTGTAAAAATCATCTTTGAGTATCAGAAAGCGAACGTTTTATTAGTAAGAACGACCTGGGATGAAGTGATCAAAACTATTTTGCCTAAAGCGGAGGTTCTGTTCATAGATGAACAGCGGAAGCCAAAAGAAGAACTGGCTGGTTAGTAATCTTGATATGAGCGCAGATAAAGTGAACATGATCTTTTCAAGATTTCCAAATTACAATGGAAATGGAATTGTCGTTTCAGTGAAGGAGAATCAGCCTGATACTACAGACATCGACTTTCACGGTAGAGTACTTAACAACGGATATAAGCTCAGCTATTTTCAGTACTTTCATGCCACCGACATGGCTACTATTATAGGTGGAGGTGGCAATACATATTATGAAGGAAAAGGGCAGCTCCGGGTTCAACGATCAGTTCTTCAAGTTTTGCCATTCTTTTACCGGACGCCGATGATGCCACTACCAGCGTTATAATATTTCCGTACAAAATCACTCTTACGGTACGAGCATAGAAAATTTTTATGGAGCAGACGCTGCCGCCTACGATGCCAGTGTAATAACAAGGCCATCGCTGATGCATATTTTTTCAGCTGGTAATTCGGGTGAAGAAAACCAGCACAAACGGACCTTATGAAAATGTTCCCGGCTTTGCCAACATAACAGGCAGTTTCAAAATGGCAAAGAATATTTATTACGGTCGGACATATTGATTCTTTAGGAAATGTCTTACCGCTAAGTTCAAGAGGACCTGCTTATGATGGAAGAATAAAGCCTGAATTGGTTGCATTTGCAGAAGATGGAAGCTCAGGGTGCAGCGGCCATAGTATCGGGGATATCACTGGTATTGCAGCAGGCATATCAAAGCCTGAATGGAAATCTTCCTTCCTCCTCAGCTTGTCAAAGCCATTTTATTAAACACTGCCGACGATGTTGGTTCAAAGGGAATTGATTTTCCGACAGGATTTGGAGCAGCTAATGCCTATCAGGCCCTGCTGGAAATTACAAATGCACAGTATTTGAACGGAAGCATTTCGAATGGAAATACAGATGCTTTTGATCTTGTCGTTCCTCCGAATATCAAGCAATTAAAAATAACATTGGTCTGGAATGATCCACCAGCTGTTGCCAATGCCGCAACGGCGCTCATAAATGATCTTGATCTTGAATTAACATTGCCTTCAGCGGGAGAGTCGTGGCAACCCTGGGTGTTAAATCATTTTCCAAGCGTAGATTCATTGCAATTACTACCTGTAGAGAAAGAGAGACAGCCTAAATAATATTAGAACAAATTTCTATTGATGATCCTGTTGCGGGTAGTTACAAAATAAATGTCAAAGGCTTTCATATTTCAACGTCTTCACAGCCCTATGCGATCGCTTACCAGTTTGATACACTGGATAAGTTTACCTGGTATTACCCTACTGCGATCGGATAATATTTTTAATGAGAGGACAAACGTTCTCCGTTGGGAATCTACTTACAGTAATACAACTGGACAGCTGGAATACAGTTTGAACGATGGAAATAGCTGGCGGGCGATCGATGATGCCATTGATCTCACGAAAGGGATATTATAAATGGACGCCTCCCGATAGTTTTGTGACAGCAGTTTTGAGAATGAATTTTGCATCGCAACATTTTATTTCTGATACATTTACCATATCAAAGAGATTTGATGTAAACGTTGGATTTAACTGTGCCGATTCGTTTATGTTGTACTGGAACAAAATTGACGGTGTAAGCAAGGTTACCAGGTTTATCATCTCGGCGATACATACATGGAGCCTTTATCCATTACAACTGATACCTCGATTGTTCTTGACAAGCAAACAAACCCATCATTGTATTATGCCGTTGCTCCCGTAATCAATAATAAAACTGGTGTGAGAAGTTATGGATATGATTATACATTACAGGGGGTTAGTTGTTATATCCGTACATTCCTTGGAGAATTAGTGAATAGTTCTTCTGAGCTTGATCTTGAATTGGGAACCAATTACAATGTAAAAGCGATCACCTGGGAAAAGCTCACATTGAGCGGCTATATTCCTTTGCAAACAGTCAATTCGATCCAGGGCCTGAATTTCAGTTATACCGACAATGCTCTTACACATGGATTAAATATTTATCGCGTGAAAATTGAATTGGTAAACGGGACGATCATTTATAGTGAAACGACAACAGTGGTTTTATGCCAATGAGCCTTATATCATTTATCCCAATCCCGTTGCTCAATATCATGATGTAACCGTTGTCAATAATAGTTCAGACATTGCACAACTGCAGATATTCAATGCGACAGGTATGAAAGTATTTGAACAAACACTCAGCGATTGGAGCAATACCATTTCAACGAATAAGCTGGGTAAGGGAATCTATTTGCTCCGCATTGTCAAAGACAACGAAACACAAAAGACCTTGAAGCTTGTCGTTTATTGAAAATACCCCGTAAAGTAGTATTGTGTAGTTTGCCGCGGTTTCTTAATATTGTCCTGGTTTTTCATAGGATATTGGATTTTAACAACGGGGCCGAATTTCTATTCGACCCCATTTTAATCGTATATGGTTAATTTTAACGACGAAAATGTTTCTAGTATGGCATTATCAGAATTTTATATTGTATTAAATATTAAAGTCGGGTAAAGATTTTCAAACATATGGTAAATTTTTCCTGGGCAACAACCGGAAGTTTGCAGATAACATTTTTAAGAAGCTGAAGGGGAATAAGAAAGTAAGCAATGCATCTGTGCTTTATATCGAATTAATGGAAACAAACAATGAGTTGCCGGTAAATATTCATGTGATGAGTTGTTCACTGGATGAATTATCGGAGAACTGCAAAATGATCCTGAAAACCTTTAAGCAGATGATAACCTTAAGAAGATAGTAATACTCACTGCCGGCCTTGCTCATTATTGAGATAACTATTTTTTGCGTGATCGTTCTGTCTTCATTTTTAATTGCACTATCGCCAAACGCCGGCACTGATGTCGGGTGAAACGGGAATGCTTATTCTCTCCGTCTTACCGCTACGATTTTGTTTCAGAAGCACTGCTCCATTCATGTTTATCACTTCAATAAAATCAAAGCCATCGTCAAGAAACACATTGATCATGTGCGAACTGATGACTGAAGGGTAAATAAGAAAAGCGGTTGTCTTGTTGACCTTATAAAGCACAGGTTCTGTGTAGAGCCATTTTCCATTCATCATCAACAATTTTCAAACGATAAAAACACCTATCTGGTATAGTCTACTGTGTTCTCGAATTCGTAGAGATCTCCGTTGATGTTATTCCTTGCCGGGATGAAGCCAAGATCCTTATAATACCTTCCATCATGAACTGGATTCAATTTCATATTGCCTCAGGTCAGGCTTTTCTTTATCCGTTTTCCAGGTAATGCCGACATTTCCATTTCTTGATTCCGCTTTTTAAAATTCGGTGATCTGCAGGGTCTCCAATCCCCTGCGCATTAACGCTGGATGGTATGAAGAAAAGGTGAGTAAGAGAAAGATGGTGGTACACTTATAAACTGTTCTTCATAGAGAAAAATTTATGTAAGCAACTACGTACCTGTAAGTAGATTCACAAAATCAATGCCTGAAAGAAATGAAGGATTGAAGATATTTACCTGATCAAAGTGAATGTTCCTTTTAGATCTGGCAGTTTGTGATCTTTAAAGGTGATGAGATACAACATAAGTCCCTGTAGCCTGTGGCTGCCCATTCAGTTTTCCATCCCAGGAGACTACAGCAGACGAAACATGATAAACAAGTTGCCCCCAGCGATTGAAGACCTTTACATCTGCGCCAAGACCAATATCCAAAAAGGAATGCGCCAGCAATCATTTTTTCCATCACCGTTTGAGTGTAAATGCTGTGGGAACATAAATTCCATCGACAACCCTGACATTCACGCTGTCTTTGTTGCTGCAGTTAAAAGCCGAGCAGAACAGAAAGAATATAGGTGATATCTTCTGGAGGCGTAACAGTTGGCTGCATCAAAGTAGCGTCATCCATATACAAACAGGATCCCAGTTAAATGAAATATCTTCTCCGCTGGCTGCGGCTGATAGAGTAACAGGATAGCCTTTTATGCTAGACACGGTCAGGGCCCGCGTTAGCCAATAGGAATGGATGAACATTTATGATCAAAAGGTTGGATGCAATGCGGCAGGAAGTAATACCTGCAACGGTAGCATCTACCACTGTAAGCCGGTACCAATATTTACCGGCTGCCATTGTAGGCGATCGCACGTACGTGGTTTCTGTTGCACCGGGGATATCATTCCATGTGATCCCCTGATCTGTACTCAGTTGCCAGTGATAAACGGGTGATTGATATTGTGAAGAAGCATTGCCCGTAAAAGTGTATGTGTTCATATTACCTTCACACACGTCAATTGTATCAGTTGCGCTGTTTTGTATGTCTGCAGTAATTTTTGCACCGCAAGGGCGAAACGCGATATCATCCAGTGCGATATCGTTTCCAATGGCCACCTGGCGCATTATTGCGTCATACGCAATACGATTGTGGCATTATTCAGCCGGAGTTGTAAAAATCAATCCGTATTGTTGCCAGTCAGGGTGGGGCTTACCGGTATATTGCCCGATCTCATAGCTCAGCCAGCACGGTTCCATCCGGTTGTTCAATATGAAAGGTAATATTGGGCGAAGATGCTGTTGAAGCGGTTGTATCACATTCACGATCCAGGCAGAAAATTCATAAGTGGTATTAGGGCAGAGAGTCGGTAACGGTGGTAATGAAAAAATCACCCGGCTGGTAGGAAGCATTCGACCAGCATAAAATTGCCTCCTCCTGTATGATCTTCTGAGAATATTGTTACCAGGTATTTCCAAAACAGCTGGATGTGTAGTTGGTGATGGTATAGTACCCATCGTTTGGACAAGATGTCAGTCAGGTACGTGTAACCGGATGGAGGAACATAATTTGAACCTTCAGGATTACCAATTGTTCCAAAAGTGATATTTACCACGGGGTCACCAAGAGCTACCATTGCAGATCTGCGCCTTCCCTGTGCCGGGAAAAAACAGGACGATCGCAGGAAGTAAAAACCCTAATCGAATAAAACAGTTTAAAATATTTCTTCGCGGCACGTTGGTTGTCTTAAGTCAGCAATATAGTCGTTATTATCAGCCGGGATGAATTAGGCAAAATAATCATCAATATTTGCAAATAACTAGTGCTGATACAGGAGAAATTCGCCGCTTGGACATGAAAAAAGACCATCAAATTGATGGTCTTTGACCGGCTATAATCAAAGAATAATTAGTTCAAACAATGTGCACCGGTGTGTTCCATTATTCCGGTCAGCGCATTCCATAACAGGCTGCAGGTCTCTTCACACGCTAATGCCGCGACCAGTTTTTCTTCTTTTGAAAGCGAATTGATCTTTTCTTCCAGTAAGGCCGGTTCTTCAAAATCCGCCTGGTGAATGGTAAAATAAGTCTCATCCGCCTGCCAGCTGGCTGTAATGTTTCTTTAGTCCTTCCAGTTTTGAAGATGCCGTGGCCGGTTGCTGTGCTTCAAATGCATACAACGCGCCGAGTGCACCTGCATAAGATCCGAAACAATTCTTTACTGAACTGACAAGTTCATTTACCTGGCTTATGTTAGCTCCTCATATTTTTGTGCCTAAGCTTTCAGCAAAAGTTTTCCATAGTACAGTAATGCTCTTCTTCTTCCCTTAGCTAATGGCTTGTTCACCGGCAGCTTGCCAGCCTTTACTGATCAGTTGGATAAAGGAACCATACCCGGCAGCATATACTGCCATTTTGTTCCTTTGTAAGCCTGCCGTCATTCCAGGCAAGATAAAATGGATGCTGTAGTAAATTGTATTGTTCAAAAACGGGAGAGAAAAGTCTTTGCATAACTTGAAATTTAATAGTTAAGATTTTTTCAAACTTAGTTTTGAAATCTTTCCTCACCAAAATTTTCCGAGATTTTTACTGACAGGGATGTGATCTTTGTGGACAAAGTGATCAATCGGCTATTTGCCATTTACCATTGTTGTCTTTTAAATAGGAGAGGCCATTGCTTCATCTCATATACTTCAACACCGTTTTTAATGGTCATTCTTTTTTCATACACACGAATGCCATTATTCTCCCTGGTCAAACAATTGATCAATGCAGGCAGTCGTGCCGGGTATTTCATGCAACCACTGATCATCTTCTTCTTTTACAAATGCCATGGCTCATGGTTTCGCGTTTAAGATTGTGTATTCAAAGTTATGAAGGCAGGCGGGCATTCCAAAGAAGTACGACTATAGATTTCCTCGCTGCGCCCGGAATAACATCGCTTGCGACTCGAAATGACAACCCTAAAAGAGAAGAGCCTTTATTGTTGAATAGCGGTAAGAACGCATAAAGAGAGTGACACAACAGGCGATGATAGTAGCAATGCAGCTAAGTACAAAAGTAATTCTATAAAGTCTTTAGCACATCTATTCATATTTCTTACAGCAGCTGCACTTATTACAAGGCTGCTAGTTTCGTCGTCGTTCAAATCAAATTCCGAGAATTTTTCTCCCATCCGTATTTGCCAATGATAACAGGAACTCCCAGGCAAATATCGCTTTGTCCATATTCACCATCGAGGCTTACGCAGCAGAGTGAACAATTTTTCTCATCACGAACAATGGCTTCAACCAATGCTGCGCCGGCAGCACCGGGAGCATACCAGGCAGAAGTGCCGATCAATTTTGTAAGTGTAGCGCCGCCTACCATTGTATCGGCGACAATTTGTTTTTGCTGATCGCCGGTTAGAAATTTGTTACCGGAACACTGTTCCAGTGTAGCCAGGCGAATAAGTGGGATCATGGTTGTATCACCATGACCACCAACGACCACAGCATTCAGATCAGCGGGGCTGCATTCAAGATGATTGCTCAATTGATATCTGAATCTTGCACTGTCCAGTGCTCCGCCCATACCGATGATGCGATTCTTAGGTAAGCCTGTTGAGGTAAGTGCGAGATAAGTCATGGTGTCCATCGGGTTGCTGATGACAATGATGATGGCATTGGGAGAATGCTTTAAGATATTCTCACAAACATCTTTTACAATACCTGCATTGGTGCCGATCAGTTCTTCACGGGTCATGCCTGGTTTGCGGGGAATACCTGAAGTGATGACCACAACATCGCTGCCTGCAGTTTTTGAATAATCATTTGTGCTGCCGGTGATCCTTGTGTCAAAACCAAGTAAGGCAGCTGTTTGCATCATGTCCTGTGCCTT
>ERZ1370068.9811-contig-8561_pt1 | contig 36240 bp, 57 predicted proteins | sample MGYA00561227_ERZ1370068 | MGnify/ENA primary metagenome ERZ1370068 (study PRJEB38410, sample SAMEA6850437) | metagenome | study: Metagenomic assessment of the ecological functions of the soil: analysis of the soil microbiota associated with the... | reverse complement strand
TTGTGCCTTGCGGCGCGTTTGGTTACGTATTGCTGCCGTTGCATTTCTGTACTTTCGGGTTGCTGCAGGGACGTCGATGCCTGGTTCAACGGGCTCTCAGTGCAGGGTGGTACGCCACGCCGATCGACTCATCGTCGTGAGATCGTATCAGCCAGCTCAGCCGCTGCCCATCGCGCACCTGCAGAAAATAGGGCAGATCCCCGGCGTCCGTCGCACGTCCTACAGCGGCGTTTTCCGGCGTGTATCAGAGCCGCGGCAACGATGTACCTTTTCGTCTACGCCAACCGACGCCGAAGCCGTGTTCGACATCTATCCCCGGGTGGGGCGCCCGGCGCCAGACCAGTTGCGCGCCCTCGCAATGCACGCGTACCGCGGCGATCGTGGCGGCGCGACTGGGCCACGAAGGCTTACGGCTGGAAGGTCGGCGACCGGGCCTCCGCCGCTCACCACGTCGATCGTCAAGCAGGATGGAAGTTCCGAGCTGGGACCTCGAGATCGCCGGGACGCCGCACCGTCCAGCGGATCGCCGTCGCAGGCCAATCGCGTCATCATCAACTACGCCTATTTCGACGAAGCGCGGCAGTTCGACAAGGGCCGGGTATTTGGCCTTTATCTGTCAGCATCGACGACCGGCCCGGTCAGCGCGCCTGTGTGCGCGGCCATCGATGCCCCGTTCTCGAACTCATCCGATGAAACGCTCACCCAGGACGAGTCGGCGTACGCGCAGTGCGCAGCTGCGTCAGATCGGCGACATCGCGCCATGGTGGAACGCGATCGTCGGCGCCGTGCTCTTCACGCTGTTGTTCCTGACCGGCAATACGATGATGCAATCCGTGCGTGAGCGGATACCGGAACCTGGCCGTCGCTGAAGGCCATCGGCTTTTCCGATGGAGTGGTGACGGCGCTGATCCTGGTGGAATCTGTGTTGCCTGCGTGGCGGCGGCGGTGCCGGGACTTGCAGTCGCGGCAGCGGTCTTCCCGGTGACGGCATCCCTGGAGTCGGAGGCGGGCATTGCCCCCAGAGCGTGATCGTGTTCCGGTGTGGCGATCGCCCTGATGCTCGCGCTCGTGAGCGGCTTGCCGCCCGCGCGGCGCGTGCAGCGACGACATCGTCGACGCCTTGGCGGGCCGTTGAGGCGAGTCGCATGCACATCCTGAAGCAGATCGCCGCTATAACCCGCATGAACCTCAGGAGCGTGCCGCTGCGCCTGGCACTCTCGGTCGTCGTCATCGGGATTGCCAGGGTCGTCGGTGTGCTGGTCAGCATCCTCGCGATGGTGACCGGTCTTGCACGGCTGATGACGAGCAGCGCGGCCGACCGATCGCGCCATCGTCCTGGGCACGGGTTCGAGCTTCGAGATCCTCAGCAATCTGTCGCGCGACGCGACGCGCACCATCCTCGACGCGTCTGGGGAATCAGGCGCGTGACGCGGATGCAAAGCCCGTCGCATCGATCGAGGCAGTGGCAATCGTCCGCGTCAGTACTGAACGACGGCAATTCCGCCAACGTGCCATTGCGCGGAGTCGGCCCGGCAATATTCGCGCTTCGTCCGGAGCTCCGGATCGTCGAAGGACGGACATTCGAGCCGTCGCTGCGGGAAGTGATGGTCGGCCGGTCGGCTCAGCGCCAGTTTCCGGGGCATGCAGGTGGGCGGCCGGATCACGCTTCGCGGCGCCGACTGGACCGTTGTCGGCGTGTTCGAGTCGAGCGGTGACCAGCACGAGGCCGGAGCTGATCACCGGCGCCGAGACGCTTACAATCCAGCCTTTCGGCGCAACGCGTTCCAGTCGGTGACCGTGCAACTCGAATCCTCAGCGGCGTTTCCGGCGTTCAAGGCGTGGTTGACCGACAATCCGGCGCTGTCGGTCGACGTGCTGCGCGGAGTCGGACTACAAACAGCAGCAATCGCGATCGGTCCGCAGGTGCTCGCGGCGGTTCGCATATCTGGTCGGCGGCATCATGGCGCTCGGCGCGATGCTCGGCGCCCTGAACTCGATGTATACGGCCGTGCAGCGGCCGCACGGTGCAGATTGCGACGCTGCGCGTCCTGGGTTTCGGAGCCGCGCCCATCGCGGTCTCCGTTTTCGCCGAGGCGCTGCTGCTGGCCCTGGCGGGAGGAATCCTCGGCGCCGGCCTGGCGTGGCTGATATTCAATGGGCACGTGATCAGCACGAGCGGCGCTGGCGTGAACCTAGCTTGCCGTTCCACTTGATCGTGGGGCCTCGTATCATTGCGCTCGGTATCCTGTGGGCGTGCGTCATTGGAATGATCGGGGCCAGTTTTCCGGCGATTCACGCGGCGCGAGCGCCGCTGGCGGCGGCATTGCGTGGAAACTGACGTGAACGCGCGGGCCCTGCCGATGACTTCAGGGCGTCTCTACTGGACCTGCCAGATTGCCGGGTGGGGCGGATACGCCATCACGCAGAGCCTCGCTGCGGCCCTGACTCTCGAACCTGCCCTGGCCGAGGGCTGTCCTGGAAGCGCTGCTTCTCCATGGGACTGGCGCTGGGTCTTTCGCACGCGCTGCGTGCGATACATGAAGCGCCACCATTGGAGCTCGCTCAGCCGGGGAAAGCTGGCGTTGCGAGTCGTCGCCGCGGCACTGGTTCTGGCGCGCCGCTCGGCATTGTCACGCAGTTCACTTCGCTGTCCGCGCTCCACGATGCGAGCCGAGCTTGGCCTGAGCATCCCCTGGTCGATGGCGGCCGGCGGTTGTCCTGCTGCTGAACATGCTCAACTGGTCCGCAGCTTTCATGTTATGGCTCGCGCTGTATTACGGCGTGCAGGCATTGCGCCAGTACCGGTCGGCGGAACTGCGACGGTCGGAACTGGCTCGGGCGCTACAACTCGCGGAGTTGCGCCTGTTGAAGTCTCAGCTCAATCCGCACTTCCTGTTCAACGCACTCAACACCTGGTGCGTTCCCTGATCAGCCGACGATCCCGTGCGGGCCCAGGGTGCGCGTCACTCGCCTGGCGAATACGCTTCGTTACACCCTGGCGTCCGGCCAGGACGAGCTCGTCACCCTCGACCAGGAGCTCGAGATCGTGCAGGACTACCTCGAGCTCGAGTCGCTGCGCTTCGAGGATCGGTTGAGCATCGACTGCATCGTCACGTGCGGATGCACGTCGCGTCCGGATTCCGGTCATGCTCCTGCAGACGGTCGTCGAGAACGCCATCAAGCACGGAATCGCCGCCCTGCCGGCGGGTGGCGTGCCGAAGATCCGCGGTGACCTGATCGGATGGGATGCTCGATGCTCGAGATCGAGAACCCGCGCCCGGCGTTGCCGCTGCAAAACGAGCCGCGAAGGGATCGGGCTGCGCAACGCCGCGGAGCGGCTGCGCCTGCTTGTTCGGTGCGCGTGCCAGCATTGATGTCGATCTGTCGCAAGCCTGCTCTGGCCACGATCCGGATTCGGATTCCCGAGGGCGCATGAAAGCCCTGATCGTCGATGACGAAGCCACCCGCGCGGCGGGAGTTGCGGCGCTTGCTGGCCGAGTTCCCGTGGATCGAAGATCGTGGGCGAGGACCGGCAACGTCGACGAGGCCGCGGGCAAGGTCGCTGTCGTTGTCTCCCGGACCTGCTGTTTCTGGACATCCAGATGCCGGGCGGCTCGGGTTTCGACTCTGCTGGCGCGACTCGACTACGCGCCCCAGGTCGTATTCACGACCGCCCACGACGAGCATGCGGTGCGGGCATTCGAGGTCAACGCGCTCGACTATGTGCTCGAAGCCCATCGATCCCGAGCGCCTTGCTGCCACCGTATCGCGAGTCAGGACATGCGGCGGCCGCGCCGGAGCCAGGTGAGGCGCTGGAGCAGATCTTCGTCGAGGACGGGCCTCGCTGCTGGTTCGTGCCGCTGCGCGAGGTGCGCCTGCTGACATCGGAGGGCAACTACGTGCGGCTCGCGTGGGGAGCGGAATCCGCTCCTCCGGACGCGCGCTGGCGAGCCTCGAGCAACGCCTCGATCGAAGCGCTTCTTCTGCGCCAATCGGCGGCAGATCTTCAACCTCTGACTTCATAGCGGACGTGGAGGTCAGCGTCGGGGCCAGCTGCACGTCACAACTGCGTGACGGCCCGAGTCGAGATTTCCCGGCGTCAGGCGCGCCTGTTCTGGGATGCGAACAAACATCTGACGGTTACCAGATAGCAATCAGGTCGTCACCGCTGTGCCGCATCGCGTCGCCCCGCCTTGCAGTCGAACGCGGTCGCGAAGGCCGGCACGTTCTTCGGCGCACCGTTTGCGCGCACGAGGTCCGGGGAGTGCGGATTGGACGCCACGAGGACCTTGGGTTGCTCCGGCGTGAACTGCGAGCGGAACGCGGACGCCCAGCCCGGGAAGAATCAGCTGGTCGCGGCTCAGCCCTGTCGATCTTCAGGTCGGGTTTGCCGGCCGTTGCGCGCTGCACGCGCATCGTAGGCGACGCTCAATCCGCCGAGATCGGCGATATTCTCGCCGAGCGTCAGGTTGCCATTGACCTTGAGGCCCGGGCGGCCGCTACGTAGCCGTTGTATTGCTTGCGACGAGCTTGCCGGTCAGCGCCTTGAACGTCGCGGCGTCATCTCTTCGGTCACCACTCTTCGAAGTTGCCGGTCGGCGCCGAAGCGTGAGCCCTGGTCGTCGCAACCGTGGCGTCATCTCGTGGCCGATCACGGCGCCGATCGCGCCGTAGTTCACCGCGTCGTCGGCCTTCGGATCGAAGAACGGCGGCTGCAGGATGGCGGCCGGGAAGACGATCTCGTTCTGCGAGCGGGTCGTAGTAGGCGTTGACCGTCTGCGGCGTCATGCCCCATTCGGTCTTGTCCACCGGCTTGCCGATCTTGCTCATCTCCCAACGGTGAGTTGAACGGCCTACGGGCGGCGAACACGTTCTCCGCGTAGCTGTCGCGCTGCGTTGCGAGGCCGGTCCAGTCCGCGCCACCTGTCCGGATAGCCGATCTTCCGGCGTGAAGGTTGTCCACTTCTCGAGGGCCTTCTGCTTCGTTTCGTCGCTCATCCAGGTCAGGTGCTCGATGCGCGCTTCGAGCGCCTCGTGAAGATTGCTGACGAGATTCCTCCATCCGGGCCTTGGAGGAGGGAGGGAAGGCGACGATCGACGTAGAGCTGGCCCATCGCCTCGCCCGCGCCGTTCTCGACGGCGCCAGCACCGCTTCCAGCGCGGGCTCTGTTCCTTCTGCCCCGACAGCGTCTTGTCGTGAAACTCGTAATGCTCGTCTGTGAAGGCCTCGCTCAGGTACGGCGAAACGTTCGTCGACGAGGTGATAGCGCAGGTAGCTCTGCCACTGCTGCGACCGGGACGTCGTCAAGCATCCGGCTGACTTCCTGGTGGAATGCCGGGATGGCGAGCGAGACATCTTCCGGTGCCTGGACGCCCTGTGCGCGCGAAGAACGCGGTCAGGAGAAATTCGGCAGTCAGCTTGTCCGCCGCGGCCAGGTCGTGCGGGTTGTAACCAGCGAGAGCGATCGCACGCGCCATGTCCTCCGACGACTTCGACGCCCGGGCGAGGCGCGTCTCGAATGCGAGCACGGTCTTTGGCACTGGCCCGCCGCCTGATCGCCCGGAACGACCGAGAGTTCCAGCACCCTGGCAACGATGCTTCTCGTAGGCGTCGCCGGATCGGCCTTCTTGTCGCTTGTCGAAATAGTAGTCTTGTCCGGAAGTCCGAGTCCGCCCTGCACGGCGTAGGCCACGTTCATCGAGGAGTTCTTGAAATCGGCCAGGCGGAAAGAGCCGAACAGCGGGTTCTCGCCCGATGCAGCGACCTTGCGCAGGTAGATCGGCGACCGACGGTCCGTCGCGTGAGCGCGTCGATGGCGAGCCAGTCGATCGCTTCAAGGGCGTGAGCCCTTGCGCGTTGACGTGCGCCCTCGTCCATGCCCGAGCCCCAGAAGTCGGCAATGATCTTCTCGATACCGGTGGGCTTCGCCTCGCCGGCGGCGGCTCGGCCCGTGGCGCTGAATCCCAGTGAGCGCAAGTTCCAGCACGTCGAAGGCACCCCACGAGGACTTGTCGCCGGGGATCGGGTTGGCGGCCAGCCACTTCGGGATTGGCGTATCCCGCGAAGTCGCTGCAGGCGCCCTTAGCCGGATCGAGATCGGCGACACCCCGAAACGGATCGGGGCGGCCAGCTTGCTCTCGTCCAGTCTCCAGGCGGGCGCCGGTGCAGCGGCGGCACTTCGGGCTCGCTGGCGCGCTTGCATCCAGCCTGACCCAACAGCAGGGCCGGCAATGACCGGCAACACGATGGTGCGAAGCGTCGGTTCTAGAAGTCCGTCTGGATTCCCGTTTCAGGCTGGCTTTGGCGCGGCACGGTCACTCGCTATAGTACGTCTCTCTTCGTCCAATTGGAGACCGGTCCCGTGAAAAACCGCAGTATTGTCCTTGCCGGATTGTTCTGCCTGGCACACCGCCGCCGCTGCGGCTCCCACGGCATCGAGCCGGGCGACATCAATCGCAACGGCAATGCCTGCACCGATTTCTTCGATTACGCCAATGGTGCCTGGCGGAAGGACCATGCGATTCCCGACTACATGGATCGCTGGAGCCGGCGCTGGCAGTCCGGCGAGACCAACAAAGGAACATGTGCGCGCGATCCTCGACGAAGTGTCCGCGCGCAGCGACTGGCCGGCCGGGAGCGCCGAGCGGTTGTCGGGCGATTTTACTACGCGCGCCTGCATGGCGGAAAGCCGCATCAACGAAATCGGAATGGGCCCGGTGCGAGCGCTGCTGGACAGGTTCGCGGCGATCAAGACCGGCGCCGACGTGCAGCGTGCCATCAGCCACCTGCATGCAATCGGCGTCGACGTCGGCTTCGGCGTCGAAGCCGACCAGGACTGCACGAGCCGACCCACGGTGATCGCCCACTTGACCGCGGCGGGCCTGGGCCTGCCCGACCGGGACTACTATCTCAAGACCGGAAGAGCGCTTCGTCGAGACGCGACAACCAAAGTATCACGAGCACCTGGCCAGGATGTTCGTCCTGCGCCGGTTCGACGCCGGAAGCCGCCGAAACGGCTGCGACCGCGACCTTCGAACTCGAGCGCTGCGCGAAGCGACGCTCGAGCAACGTCGCGAGCCGCGATCCGTTTCAGCCAGGATCCACAAGACGCGCTTCGACGGGCTGAAGGCCATGGCGCCGGATTTCGACTGGGTCAGCTACTTCGACGCCGCGAAGCTGCCGCACAGTGACGTCAACGTCACCGAACCGAAGTTCCTGCAGGCGTTCAGCCGAGAAGTCGCGAAGACACCGGTCGATCAATGGCGCAACTACCTGGAGTGGCACGTCCTGGATACCTTCGCCGATTCGCTGTCCGCAGCCATTCGTCGAGCAGAACTTCGCTTTTACGGCGAAGTACCTCAGCGGCGCGACGGAAATGAAGCCGCGCTGGAAGCTGCTGCGCCGAAGCCACCGACGATCAGCTGGGCGAGGCGCTCGGGCGCGCCTACGTGCAGAAATACTTCTCGCCGCAGTCCAAGGCGCGCATGGAAGAGATGGTCGGAACCTGCTGCTGGCGATGCACGACACGATCGAGAGCCTGGACTGGATGAGTCCCGTCGACCAAGGCCGAAGCGCGGGAGAAACTGGCCGCCTTCAACTCCAAGGTGCGGCTACCCGGACAAGTGGAAGGATTACGCCGGCGTCGTGATCGGCCGGGACTCGTACTTTGACGACGTCGTCGCGGCAACGCGCTGGAACATCAACGACGAGCTCTCCCAGATCGGCAAGCCCGTCGATCGAAGCCGCTGGGGCATGACGCCGCCGACCTCGAACGCCTACTACAGCCCGTTGATGAACGAGATCGTGTTTCCGGCCGGCATCCTGCAGCCGCCGGCATTCGATGATGACGGCCACCGATGCGGTCAACTACGGCTGCGATCGGCGTGGCCATCGGCCACGAGATCAGCCACGGCTTTGACGACCAGGGCGCGAAGTTCGACGCGCAGGGCCGGCTGAACAACTGGTGGACAGACGCCGATCACGCAGAAGTTCGAGGCGCGCGGGCAGTGCGTGGTCGAATAGCAGTTCGAGGGCTACTTCATCGAGCCCGGCATCCACCACAACGGCAAGCTCGTGCTCGGCGGATCGATCGGCGATCTCGGCGGAGCCAAGCTGGCGTACCTCGCCTACCAGAAGTCGCGCGAAGGCAAGGGCCCGAGCCGACCATCGACGGCTTCACGCCCGACCAGCAGTTCTTCCTGTCCTGGGGCCAATGGCGCGGCGATGAAACTCGCCCCGAAACGCAACGCAAGATGGTCCAGGGCGATCCGCACCCGGTTGCCAAGTTCCGCGTCAACGGCCCGCTTTCGAACTTGCCCGCTTTCGGCAAGGCATTCAGCTGCAAGGCCGGTGACGGCATGGTCCGGCCCGCGGCCGATCGCTGCGAGGTGTGGTAGCCCGTGCAGACGTCGGCCGTCGCGACGCGCTGCAGGGAGGAATGCAGCCTGTTTCATGCTGCTCGTCGCGCTGACGCCGTGCGCATTTGCCGAGTCCTGGTGCGATGCGCCTCCGGCGCCGGAGCTCGCCGCGCTGAAGCCAGCCGGGGTGCAGGATGACTGGTTCAAGGTTTATGCAGTCGCCCCGGGTGTGTTCTGCCATCACCGAGCCGCGCCAATACGAGGCGGTCAATTCCTTCCTGATCGTCGGGTCGGAGCGCGCCGTCCTGTTCGACTCCGGGATGGGCATCGCACGCATCAGCGACCTCGTGCGAAAGATCACGCCGCTGCCGGTGACGGTGCTCAACTCGCACACGCATTTCGATCACGTCGGCGGCAACCATGAGTTCGACGACGTGCGGAACCTCGATGTCGCTTTCAGTACGGCGAGCGCCCGCGGAGAGATCTCGGACGAACTTCGCGAGTACGCCAGTCACTCGCTCGACGAAGACCGCGTGTGCGGGGCACTGCCCGCCGGCGTCACGAGCCGCAAATACGCCATTCCGACCTGGCGTATCACGTCCAACATCCGGGACGGTGAGCACCTCGAACTCGGGCGGCCGCGTGCTGAAGTGATGCAGACGCCCGGCCACACGCCCGATTCCCTCTGCCTGCTCGACGCTGCGAACGGCCTGCTGTTCACCGGCGACACCTTCTATTCGGGCGAGGTCTACCTCTGGGCGCCGGAAACCGACGTGACGGGCTACGAGGCGTCAATCGCGAAGCTCGTGAGCCTCGCGCCCGGACTCAAGCTGCTGTTGCCGGCGCATGGACCGCCGGTCGCCGAACCCAGGCCAGTTGCTTGAATTGAAGAAGGCGCTGCAGGACATCGAGGCGGGCGGCTTGCACTTCGAGACGACGTCGACGGGACGGCGTCTGTACAAGTTCGAACACTTCTCCATCCTGATGAACGCTTCCGCAGCCAGGAACTAGTCCTTCAGAACCTCATAGCCGATGATCGCGGCAACGACGGCGCCCGCAATCAGCCATTCGTCATTGATGCCGCCGCTGTCGTTCTTCCTTCCGTACTTCTGGCGGCCGTTGTAGCCGTCTTCATAGCCGCGCTGGAACCCCTCGCGGAAATAGTGGTTGTACTCGTCCTGCGCGATGTAGCGGCCGTCGTAACCGTAGTTTGCATCCTTGTACGCGAAGGCTGAGCGATAGTCGTACCGCCAGTGATCCTCGCGGTCAGCGCGGCCGGCATGGAAGCCCTCGTTGTAGCCAGCCTGCAAGGCCTGCTCCAGCTTCTTCATGCCGTAATTGGTTGGTCTGGTAGTACTGGGTGCCGCGGCGATACCGGTATTGCGGCGCCGTGTAGTAGTACGGGTCGTTGTAGTAGTCGTAGCGCGCCTGGGCCAGTTGCGCCTGCTGGGCGCGCAGGCGCGCCTCGTACTGCTCCTGGAAGCGCAGGTGCTGGATACGATTCTGCTGGCGCAGGATTTGCGCGTCGCGCTCAGCCAGGTCTTCGCGCAGCTTGATGTTCTGGCGGTAGAGCGCCAGTTGCTGTTCCTGCCTGCGGATCCGTTCCTGCTGCTCCTGCTGTGAAACGCGCTTCTGCTTCAGCTGTTGCTGCTGCTGCTGTTGCAGCGCGAGTTTCTGCTCCTGCTGCTTCTGCAGCTGCGCCTCCTGCTGGTTCTGCCGTTCCTGTTCCTGCTGCTGCTTCTGCTGTTGCTGCAATTGGGCAGGCGTCGGCTGTGGCTGCTGCTTCTTTTTGCGTTTCCTGCGCCTGTTCCTGCTCCAGCTGCTTGCGTTGCTCGGCCTGCTGGGCTTCCTTCTGCTTTGCTGCTGCTGCTTGCTGCTTGCTGCTGTTGCTGCTGTTGCTGCTGTGCAGGGGGCGCCTGCTGCTGGTGCTTGTGCGCCTCCTGCTCCTGCTGCTGGCGTTGCTTTTCCTGCTGCTCTTCGCGCTGCTTCTTTTTCTTCTTGTTTTCCTCCGTCTCCTGCGCAGACTCGTCTGGCTTCTGCGCCGGGACGGTCTGCACCGGAGGCGGGGTCACAGGCGGTGCTTCGGCCTGCCCCTGCATGCCAGATGCGGCAAGTCCGGACCCCAGCAGGGTCGTGACGACAAATGCGCCGAGTTGAATGGTCATCGTCTGATACTCATGGTTAGCGACGGTGAAGACATTAGGAGCTAGTTGGCCTGAACTGCTCCTGAACAACAGCGGGGAGAACTTCACGCGCCGTCGGACTCATCCGACAAACGCCTACAATGGCGTATCGTAGGGTCGATAGACGTTCTGTAGAGGTGCGCAACGTGGCAGCGCGGAGCAAGACCGCAGGCGCCAAAGCCGGCGCCAGGAAGAGCCAGGGCCGTCGCAAGTCGCTTGCGCCGGGCAAGATCTCGCGCGGCCTCGACGCTGCGGATATTGCGCTGCCGATCGACGACGAACGCATCGCGGCCCTTGCCGCGCAGGTGCGCGAGCGCGGCGGCGCACCGATCGGCGCCTATCGGGAGCCGCTGTCCGGCAGCACCGTGCTGGTTGCGGCGCTGCCGCTCGCATCCGTGCAACCGACGCCGTTCCAGCGCGACCTCTCTCCGACGCACACCAAGCGCCTCGCGCAGAAAATCGACGAATCGGGATCGTTTCTCGACCCGATCATCGTGGTGCGCGGCGAGGACGGCGAGTTCTGCACGCCGAACGGCCGGCATCGGCTCGCCGCCGCCAAGGTGCTCGGGCTGAAGCAGATCACGGCGCTCATCTCGCCCGACGAGGGGCTGGCGTTTCGCATCCTCGCGCTCAATACCGAGAAAGCGCACAACCTCAAGGATCGCAGCCTGGAAGTGATCCGGATGGCGCGCGCCCTGGCACGCCGCGAGCCGCGCGCGAAGGAAAGCGACTACGCCGCCCATTTCGAATCGCCCGAGTTCCTGACGCTCGGCGTGCTGTACGCGAAGGACGGGCGTTTCGCCGGCGGCGCTTACGGCTCGTTTCTGAGGAAAGTGGACCGCTTCTCCGACCGCACGCTGGCCGTGAGCCTGCGCGAACGCGAAGGCCTGGCCGCACGCCTGCGCGATATCGATACGCTGGTCCGCAAGATCGTCAAGTCACTGGAGGCGCGCGGCTTCAAGTCGCCGTACCTGCGCACGTTCGTCGTGGCGCGCATCAACCCGGTGCGCTTCCATCGCACCAAGCCGGGTGACAAGAAGCCGCCGATGCCCATCGCGGCGGCACTCACGCGCATGACGGCCGCAGCGAAAGGCTTCGATGTCGCCAAGGTGCGGTCGACGGACCTCGCGCTCGTCGCAGCCTTGTCGAGCGAGTGAACAAAGGACGCGCGTGGATGCTTGCGATCGGGCTTGCCGCCCTCGCGGGCTGCACGCCGGCCGCTCGCGTGCAGGTCGACCGGGACGTTGTCATCCCGATGCGCGACGGCGTGGCCCTGCGGGCGGACATTTACCGGCCGGCGCGTGGCGGTTCGTTCCCGGTCCTCGTCTTTCGCACCCCGTATGGCAAGCACTACGCGGCCGAGAGCGATCGCATTCACCTGAAAGCCGTCGAGCGCGGCTACGCGGTGATCCTGCAGGATGTTCGCGGCCGGTATGCCTCCGGATGGAATCTTCGAACCCTATCGCCACGAAGGCGAGGACGGGTACGACACGATCGAATGGGCCGCGGCCCAGGCATGGTCCGATCGGCAGGATCGGCACGTACGGCCTTTCTTACCCGGGCGCAGTGCAGTGGCTCGCCGCGGTGGAGGCGCCGCCGCATCTCCTCGCCATGGCGCCAGCGATGACCTTCTCGTCGCCCCGCAGGTTCTTCTACATGAACGGCATCTTCGACTCGTCGTGGCTGCCGTGGATCTACCAGTACGTCGCTCCGGATGCGCGTCGCCGACTTGGACTTCCTGACGATGGGGATGCGGAGCAGAAGTGGCCCGCCGTCGCGCAGGAATATCAGTCGTGGCTGCCGCTGCGTGAGTTGCCGTGGCTGCGGCAGGAAGCGCCGTACTACTTCGAATGGCTCGGCGCATCCGCCCGAGGATCCGTGGTGGGACTGGGCGGAACTGCGCGGCCGCTATGGGAAAGTCACGGCGGCGGTGCTCAACCTGAGCGGCTGGTTTGACGATGCCTACGGCGTGGAAGGCGCGGCGACGAATTTCAACGGCCTGGTGCAGGCACGGAAAGGGCAGGCCAGCCCGCGGACGAACCTCGTGATCGGCCCGTGGGTCCACGGCGTCCCTTCGCCGACGAACACACATGCGGGCGACCTGGACTTCGGTCCCAATGCCGTCACCGATTACGACGCGTTGGTGCTCGATTTTCACGACCACTACGTCCGCGGAATCGCCAACCGATTCGCGAATGCCGCGCCGGTCCGCCATTTCGTCATGGGCGCCAACGAGTGGCGCGACGCGGATCCGCTGGCCACCGGCCAGCCGCGTCGAGACGCTCTATCTCGCTGCCGCCGGGGAGGGGGCCAGCGCCGGTTGCAGCAAACGGAGCCGGCAACGCGGGATTCGCAGAGCACTTTCACCGCGAATCCCCTGGAGCCGGTTGTGGACACCTACGACACGCCCGGCGCGCACGACTATCAGGGTCTCGAGTCCCGCAAGGACCTCCTCACGTTCGAGACTGAACCTCTTGTCGGAGGATCTGTGGGTCGTCGGCAACATCGACCGCGGTCATCCACGCCTCCTGCGATTGTCGCGACTTCGACCTGTGGGTGAGGCTGCAGGACGTGCACCCTGACGGGCGCGCGTTCAATCTCATGAGTCCCGGCAACGACGTATTACGCGCGAGTTACCGGGATCCCGGGGCGGGCCAGGCACCGCTCGAACCGGGACGCATCTACGAGTTGCGCCTGCCTGGACTGATGACGAGTATCCGGTTCGCAAAGGGTCACCGGATTCGCGTCCAGATCTCCGGGTCCTTTGCCCCGCACCTGTCGCGCAATCTGCAAACCGGCGAGTCCGAGATTGTTTCCGCCGCATCCCGGCGCTGCGGCGATCACGATTCATCATGAGTCCGGCATGCGTCAAGACTGGAACTGCCGGTGTTAGCGACGAACCGGACTGAAAACCCGGCGCCAGATGCTGAACGCGGCCGGTGTCTCGCGCGGGCAGGAAGCGGCTGTTGCGCAGCAGCCCCGCCGAAATCAGCGAGATCAGCACGCCGACCGGGAAGATCTCGACGAAGGTCATCGGGAGCCTGAAGAACGGGTTCGCATACTGCCGGCGGAACTCGTCCATCTGCGCAATCACGGCCTGGACTTCGGCGGCCGATGCACCCTTGGCGCGCGCCGCCTCGACGGCAGCGTTGCTGTACGAATCGATGAATGCGAAGTCAGTGACCGCCAGCGTGATCTCCCAGCCGATCGCATAGATCACGCCCGCGACCGCGCTGATGCCGAGTCCGGCCAGAAGGGCGGGAACGAAACGGATCACGCCTCCCAGCTCGCGATCGCGCAGGCGCTTCACGCCGACAAAGATCAGGCTGAGCGCGAGCACCAGGATCAGGTAACCCGTGAAATAGGATTGCGCTGCGCTGCCGTGCTCGGAGTTGGCCGCCATCAGGCACATGGGCACGGCGACGACCACGCCGGCGACGATGCCGAAGATCAGGATGATGCGAGACATGTCGGTAACCCTCTGGTTTCAGATGCCGACATTACGCGACAGGCAGCGCGACGGCACCATCGCCCGAAAGGGTGATTTCGGCCGAATCACCCCGAATCGCGGCGGCCGACCGGCCTAGGGGACGAGTTCGAGCTCGCGGGCGCGGAGAATCGCCTCCGTCCGCCGCGCGGCCTGAAGCTTCTCGAGCAGGCTTGCGACGTGGGTCTTCACCGTATTGGGCGACAGTCCGAGTCGGGCGGCGATCTCCTTGTTGGAGCGGCCGTCCGCCAGCAGTTGCAGGACCTCTCGTTCGCGATCGGTGATGCCGAGCGAGGCTTGCGCGCGCTCGTTCGGGGTAAACGCGCCGGCGCGCGGCTCGCTGCGGAAGAGCCTTCGACCCACCCAGATTCCGAGCCCCAGGAATCCGGCCGCGATCAGCGCGACGTAGACCGTGCCCGCATGCGCGCGGGCCCAGATCTTGTACTCGAGCCACTCGCAGGGCAACGGCGCCGGCTGCGAGCGCGAGGCCGTAGAGGAGCACGGTCTTCAGCATGCCGCTATTCATCGGAGGTGCGCAGGACCGCGTTCCAGCTGCCGTCGTCCTCGATCCAGGCCTGGACTTGCCAGGGGCGGCAGCAGACCGGGCAGTCCTCGACGTATTCCTGCTGTACGCCGCCGCCCTCGTCGATGTTCAGTTCGACGGCTTCGCCGCAGTAAGGGCATTGCAGCGATACGGCGTCATTCATCGTGCAATTTCCGAACGCGCCGCTAGGTCGCCGGCGAGGAAGTCACATTGCTCGCTGTTGCGAGGCGGGCGTCGGCCTGTTCCATCATCGCCGTGAACCGCGGGAGCTTGCGCAGCGCGTCGAGATCGGGGTCGACCTTTGCCCAGTTGACCGTCTCGGCCGCGTCGCGCTCGAACACGGGACCCAGCAAGTCGAGCGCGTCGTCGATTTCGCCCAAGCCCGCAAAACCGCAGGCGAAGTTGTAGCGCATCGTCAGGTTGTCCGGCTCGAGCAGCATGGCGCGCTTGGCGAGATCCTTCGCGCGTTCCGCCTGGCCGAGCGTGCAGAGCGAATTGACGACATAGCCCAGGGCAAGGCCGTTGTCGGGCTCCTGGGTCGTGATCTTCTCGGCGCGGGCCAGCACACGCTGCGCCGCATTCAGCGTTCCCGCCACGTCGCCGATGGCCTTGTAACAGGTCAACAGGATGCTGACCGACGAAAAGTCGGTCTCCATCAGCGCCGCCGCCTTTTCGTTGAACCGGATGGCGTCGGCGTAGCGGCTCTGCATGAAGTACAGCCGGGCTGCGGCCGCATTGACCTCGAAGGATTCCGGGTCCAGGCGCAGGGCTGCGTCGATCTCAACCAGCGCCTCGTCGTAGCGCGCCTCGGAGGTCAGCACCCGCGCCCGGGCGGCGTGCGCTTCCGCAAGTTTGTCGTCGAGCGCAAGCGCACGCTCGGCCGCCGCAAGGCCCCCGTCGCCTCGGCCGTTGAAGTAGAACTTCAGGGCGGCCTGCGCGACGGCCATCAGGGCCCACGCCGTCGCGTAGTCGGGGTCGATTTCCGTGGCGCTGCGGCAGAGCCGGATGATGGCCTCGCAGCGCCGGACGTTCCCGTAATTGCCGGTGACGCTGAACTGCCGCGCCATCAGGTAGAGGTTGTAGGCCTCGAGGTTCGTCGTCCCGCGCTGCTCGATCGCCTTTTTCTCCTCGGGCAGGAGCTTCAGCTTGAGCGCCTTGACGATGGCCTGCGAGATCTCGTCCTGGAGCGCAAAGATGTCGTTGAGGTCGCGGTCGTAGCGCTCGGCCCAGACGTGATTGTCAGTTGGACACCTTCGATCAGCTGGGCGGTGATGCGCACACGGCCGGCCGCCTTGCGCACGCTGCCTTCCAGGACGTAGGCGACCTTGAGCTGCCTGCCGATCTGCGCGATGTCGACGCTCTTGCCCTTGAACCGAAATGCCGTGTTGCGCGAGACGACGGCGAGCGAGGAGACCTTGCTGAGGTCGGTGATGATGTCCTCGCTGATGCCGTCGCTGAAGTATTCCTGCTCCGCATCGCCGCTCATGTTGGAAAACGGCAGGACGCAGATCGAGACGCGAGGCGTTTGCGGTGCGGATGCCGACCGGCGCCGAGCTTGGCGCCGATTTGCGGCCTGCGAGGCGCCGCGCTGACGCGCGATCATGGAGCCGAGCGCGCGCAGCGACTTCCTGGAACGGCGGGCTCCCGGGGTCTTCACCCCAATGGTCGAGGTCGGTGGTGTGCAGGGCGCGCACGTCCATCGGCAGGCGTGCCTCTTCGAATCGCACCGGGACCAGGATGCCGCGATCGGCGGCCTCGCGCGCCTCGCCGCGCACCCATCGAGAGACGACCGAAGTCGGGGTCCAGACGACCAGCACGGACTTGGCCAGGTTCATTTCCGTCTCGATCTGGTCGTCGAACTGCTGGCCGGCGGAGATCTCCGGATCCCACCAGACCGACCATCCTTTCGCCTCGATCGCGGCCACGATCGGCGCGACGCGGGGCTTGTCGGTGCGGGCATAGGAAATGAAAACATCGGCCATGCGTGTGGAACCTGAACCTGAATGGAATGCCGCAACCCGTCGGCGGCGTCGATAGTCTAACCCGGCGCGGTCTTGCGCTGCGCTGCAAGCCGCTGTTTCGATGCCCCGCCACCGACTTCCGCCCCCGATTCCGGCAGACTTCGACGTCATCGACCTTGGGGGTGTCCATGCGTGCTCTGGCCCACTGGAAGATCGCCGTCCCGGCTGCGGTCTCGATATTCACCGCCGCCGGCGCATCGAACGCGCAGGTCGCGACTCCAGGCGCCGACGAAGCCGCGTTCCGCGCGCTGTACAAAGAGCTGATCGAGATCAACACGACGCGCTCTGTCGGCAATTGCACGCAGGCGGCGGAAGCGATGCGCAAGCGCCTGCTCGCCGCCGGCTACGCGGCGGAGGACATGCAGATCCTGGCGCCGCCGGAAGCGCCGAACGACGGCGCGCTGATCGCGGTGCTGCGCGGGCGGGAGAAAGGCGCCGAGCCGATCCTCCTGCTCGCGCACATTGACGTCGTCGAGGCCAGGCGCGAGGACTGGACGCGCGATCCGTTCAAGCTGGTCGAGGAGGACGGCTGGTTTTACGCGCGTGGCGCCAGCGACGACAAGGCCATGGCCGCCGTGTTCACGGACAGCCTGATTCGATATCAAGCAGGAAGGCTACAAGCCGCGCCGCGACATCAAGCTTGCGCTGACCTGCGGCGAGGAAACGGCCGGCGCGGGCCTCTTCGACAGCGTGCGCTGGCTGGTGAAGACGCGGCCGGAGGTACTCCACGCCGCTTTTGCCCATCAACGAAGGCGCTGGCGGCGAGCTCGACAAGAACGGCAAGCCCGTCGCCCTGAATATCCAGGCCGGCGAGAAGGTTTACCAGGACTTCGCACTCGAAGCGAGCGACCCGGGCGGCCACAGTTCGCTGCCGAAGCCGAATAACGCGATCGTGCGCCTGAGTGCAGCCCTTGCAAGGCTCGGCGCCTACAACTTCCCGATCAGCGCGAATCCGGTGACGCGCGCCTACTTCGAGGCCATGTCGAAACTGGTCGAGCCTGGCATCGGGTCCGACATGCAGGCCGTGTTGAGGCAGCCCCGGACGATGCCGCGGCGGCGCGGCTATGGGCGATCGATCCGCGCGTGGAATGCCATGCTGCGCACGACCTGCATCGTCAGCCAGATAGAAGGCGGTCATGCACCGAACGCGATTCCGCAGCACGTGAAGGCAAACGTCAATTGCCGGATCCTGCCGGATACGCAAGTCGCGGACGTGCAGGAGCAGATCAGGAAGGTGCTTGCGGACGACACGATCACAGTCACGCCCAAGGGCGAAGGTGGTGTGCAGTCACCGGTGCCACCGCTGTCGGAGTCGATTGTCGGGCCGGCGCGCAAGGTGGCCGAGGCGATCTGGCCGGGCGTCGCCATCGTTCCGACGATGCTCCCCGGTTATACCGACGGAAAGTACCTCAATCCGGCCGGCGTGCCGACGTATGGCCTGTCCGGCTTGTTCGAGGATGCCGAAGGCAATCACATTCACGGCCTCAACGAGCGGATGCGCGTGAAGTCGCTCATGGATGGGCGTCGGTTCCTGTTTGAAGTCGTGAAGTTGTACGCGGACGGCAAGTAACGCGATGCGCGACATGGCCGTGCGTTCATCGCCCTGGGTGCGCGGCCCGGTCTGGGATGGCGTGTGGATGCTGAACGCGGTGTGGCTCGTGCCGCTCGCCCTCTGGCTGGCCCATGGTTATTCCGATCCCAGCGCGAGCCCGCTCGCCGTCCTCTATTTCGGGTTGACTGCGTTGTTCTGGCTCGGCCATCGATTCGGAAGCACCTGGCTCGCGTACTGCACGGAAGCGTACCGGCCGCTCATGCGCGAGGAGCCGATCAGGTTTGTCGTGATTCCGCTGCTGGTGACCGTCGGCTGCCTGGCCGTCTTCCTGCCGGCCGACGATGCATATCCATGGACACGCGCGGAGCGTGTCGTGGCGATGGCGATACTCGACTATGCCTTCGTCACGTACCACTTTGCGGCACAGCATTTCGGCGCACTTTCCCTCTACCGGTCGCGGGCCGAGCGCGCAGGCTGCGTGCAGACGAGGCGGCTGGACCGGATCTTCGCCCTCGGGGTGGGTGGCGCTCTCGTCCTCGTTGCCGAAGTCCTCGCCGGATCCGCCGCCTACCAGGATCTGTGGGTCCACCGCTGGCCGGCCGCCAACTGGCTCGTTTCGAATCAGGAAGGAATCCGCATTTCCGCGCTGCTGGTGCTGCTCGTCGCGACCGTCCTCATGCTGGTTGCGGAGGCGCGGGCACCGCGCCGCTCGATGCCGCGCGTGCTCTACATCCTCGGGCTCGCCACGATGGTTGCCGTCGCGCTGGAAACCCGGAGCGTGTTTCTCTTCATCGTGCTGTGGACGCTCACAGCACTGGATCCTCGCAACGGGGCTCGCTTCCCTGACCCCGGTGGAGAGCCGGCACCCGCCGGCGGCGCACTTCGACGCGCCTTCCACGCACTGAATACGCGGCCCTGGGCCATTGTGCTGGTTCTCGCAGTGGCTTCAGTCTTCCTGCTGCCTTTCCTCGAGGTCGAAGTCAACCAGGATGGCGGCACGTACTACGGAGACCGGATCTTCGGCGCCATCGCGACGGGATTGCGCACTTCAGCCTGGGTCCCTGTACTGGTGGCCGCAGGCTTCGCCACCGGGTTCATGCACTACCTGCTGGACCGCAGCGTGTATCGCATGTCGGATCCCCGGGTCCGTGCAGCGGCGCGCGGCCTCCTGGTCCAGCCTCCCGCGGCGATCAGAGCGAGTATCGAACCTGCAGTTGCAGCTGTTTCTCGGTGGCCCGTGACGGCTCGCCGATAAAGGCGCGCATTGATACGTCGCTCTTGATTTGCAGCGCTTCGATGCCGAAGTTCCAGTGCTCGTCACGCTCGTATGAATAGCCGGCGGTCCAGGCGGATCCGGATTCCGTGTCTCCCGGCGGGAAGCTCGTCTCGGATGTGATCGGTGTCGAACCAGTCCGCCCGCAGGGAAAGCGGTGCTGACCGATCGCCTTGCTGACGAAGCGCGAAGGTCGAGCTGTACTCCCATTCCTCGTAGCCCGATTCCGGCTCGATGGCGGTTTTGCCGCCGAGCCACTGGCTGATGAACGTCCAGCCGCCGCCGGTCTCGACACGCAGGCCAACGCTGTCGAAGTAAGTCAGCCACGCGAAGTCGCTGATGCCCGGGTCGAACGCTTCGGGATCCGCGCGATTGTCGTAGTGCATGAAGCGCAGCTCCGCGCGGTCGAGATACCGCAGCTTCAGTCCCGCGTAGTAGCCCGGGCGATCGTCGATTTCCTTGAACAGCACGCGGCCTGGAACGGGCACGTCGCCGGGTTCGCCGACCTCGCCGAACAGGGTTGTCTGGCGGTCGTGCAGGGCCCACCCGCGCGATGCCATCAGGACTCCGGCCGGGTCGTTCCAGCCGTAGATTCCGGCGACGAATTCCGCGTCGAAATGCGTGACCGGATCGCGTGCCAAGCCATTCCAGGCTGTATTCCGCGCCGATCGTGCGCAATTCCTCGCCGACCCAGGTGTTGATGGCGGAGGAGCTGATCAAGTAGGGATTGGTCCAGCCGGCGGCGCGATGCTCGAGCGAGATCGGCGCATAGAAGGCGCCGACCTTGACCCGCGAGCGCCAGCCGCCTACCAGGGTACGGACGGTACTCGAGGTAGGCTTCCGTCAGGTCGAAGGCGTGGTCGTCGCCGGGTCGCCAGAGCGATGCATCGAGGTGGACATTCAGCGTCTCGCCGATTGGCTGGCTCCAGGCCGCACGAATTCTTCCGACCTGCAGCCCATCGTGTTCGTCGTCGAAGCGCAGCTTCGCCCAGCCCGCCGTACAGGTACGAAGTCAGGGCATCGACGGCGATCAGGCGCAGGTCGACGGAGAGGTCGAACCGGCCCTTCGGCCTGCGCGCTCGCGGCAATCATCGCCAGCAGGAACGCAGCTGCCGACGCGCATCAGTAATCGCTCCAGGATCGCGGCTTGCGCCCGAGCGGTTCAGGCCGCAGCGTCCGCGTCAGCTTCACGTCGAGCTCGCCCGACTGGACGCACCGAGAGTCTCGCGCTGTTCGATGACCTCGGTCTTCTCGCGCAACCGCGGAGTGCCAGACTTCGATGCGAAACTCGCCGGCCGGCAAGTCGCTTGCGCTCCAGCGGCCGTCGCGATCGGTGCGGCCGGAACCAGGCGGCGTCCGTGACGACCAGGTACGCGATCATGTCGTCGTGGATGATTGCAGCCCAGCGTGACGATGCCCGCGGTCTCGAACTTCGTCGGCGCATACGGCGTGCCGCGGTAGAGCGGCAACTGGAATCGCTTGGCCGGCGAGAACGAATAGACCTGGTGGCTCACCTTGTCCGTATTCGGAAAGGTCACCGTCGAGCCGATCGGAATGATCGTGAGGTCCGGCGTGAAGGCCTGGTCGACCTGGTCGACGACAAACGTCGCGGGAGCTTTCGAGCCGAGCCCGCGGGGCCATGCAGCATCACGACAGCGCCCGGGAGCGGAGTGCCGTCCGGCCTCGCGACCTTCACGAGAATCGCGTGCCGCGCCGGCAGCGGCTGGCCATGAAATGGCCGCAAACAGCATCGCCGCGAGGCTGAAAACGTGCCCCGGCAAGGCTTTTCGGGCCATCGACTCTTGCGCGAGGTCTCAAAACTGCCCCTTGCCTCTCGCTGCCGGACCGGTCCGCACACCTAGCATTAAGTCAGGTCATTACAACCGGTCCCATGAACAGCTTTCGTAACCGGCTTCTCGTGCTGATCATCGGCCTGATCGCGGTCACACAAACCGTGACGCTGGTCGCAGTGCTTGCCAGCACGCGACGAAACGTCGAAGCGCGGGCGGCCGAGCAGCTTGCGGCCGGCGGCTCCTACGCGCTGCAGCTCGTGCAATTTCGCGCAAGCCAGCTGGCGAGCGGCGTGGCCGTGCTGGCCGCGGATTTCGGATTTCGCGAGGCGGTCTCGTCGAGCGACGTTCCGACGATCCTGTCGGCCGCCTCAGAATCATTCGCGCGCGCATCGATGCGGACATGCTGCTCGTCGTGGACACGCGGGGCAAGCTGATCGCGTCCACGGAGGATGTCGACCGCAGTTTCGCCGCGTCCATGGACGATCTCATCGATCGCGCCCAGATGAGCCCGGGCCAGCCGCATTTCGCCCTTCGCTCCGGCCGGCTGTACCAGTTCTTCGCCGCGCCCGGTGCAGGCGCCCGACACCATCGCGTGGCTCGTGATGGGCTTTGCCGTCGACGATGCCCTGGCGCGCAAGATCGGCGACCTGGTGGGCGTGGACGCGAGTTTCATAGCCGTGGATGGCGCCAAGGCCGCGTACCGTCGCCTCGACGCTCGATCATGAGGTCGCGATCCCGCTGTCTGCGTTGCGCGGCAAGGGCAGCGCCGACGATCCGAACACCGGCATGCTGCAGGATCGGCAGCGAGGAATTTCTCGCCCACGTCGTCAGGATCGAACCCGCCAACGACGCCGTGCACCTCGTCCTGTTGAAGCCGGCGCGGCCAGGTGCTGGCGCCGTTCCACGCGATCCGGAATGCGATGTACGCCGTCAGCGGCACCGCGCTGCTGCTCGCCATGATCGTCGCGGTGCTGCTCGGGCGCAGCGCAACGCGGCCGATCGGCAAGCTGGTGGCTGCCGCCCGGCGCATCGAAGGCGGCCAGTACGACGAACCGATCGACGTGGAAGGCAGCGAAGAGTTCCGCAGGCTGGCCGGCACGCTGAATGCCATGCAGCAGCGAGTGGCCGAACGCGAGGCGCACATCCGGCACCAGGCCTATCACGACGAACTGACCGGGCTGCCGAACCGGGCGCAAGCCGAAGGCGAGCTCGCCCGCCTGCTGGCGGAAGCCGGCGGCGAATCATGCGTGACCGCGATGGTGATTCACCTGAGCAACCTCCGGGAGCTCAACGCGTCCCTGGGGCATGGAATTGCCGACGATGTGCTCCGCCAGACCGCGAAAGGCTCGTGATCGCGTGCCGCGCCGGGGAATTCGTGGCCCGGCTCGGCGCCAGCCGTTACCTGATGCTGCTGAAGCGCCGGCATTCCGCGCAGCATGCGCCGCGCCTCGCCGCCATGATCATCGACACGGTGAAAGAGCCGCTGATCGGTCGACCAGGTGGAGATCGAGCTGCAGGTCAGGGCCGGCCTCTGCTCCAGCCCGGAGCAGGGCGGTGCGGCCGACGAGATGATCCGCCGCGCCGAGATCGCGCTGCACGACGCGGAGGAATCGCGCGACCGCATCGGCGTCTTCCGTGTCGGCAGCGACGAGGAGCATCGTCGGCGCCTCGAATTGATGACGGACCTGCGCCGCGCGATCGAGAACAACGAACTGCATCTCGCGTTCCAGCCGAAGGTCGCAATCGCCACCCGTCTGCGTCACGAGCGTCGAGGCGCTGGTCGGTGGAATCACCCCAGGCTCGGGGCGGTCTCACCCAGCGAGTTCGTGCCGCTTGCGGAGCAGACGGGCGGATCGCGCCAGCTCACGGACTGGGTTCTGCGCACGGCAATCCACCAGATGGCCGAATGGCAGAAGGAAGACCTGGTCCTCGACGTGGCCGTGAATCTTTCGGCGGGCGACATCGTCGATGCGGGACTCGGCGACGCGATATTGCGCCTGCTCGCCAGGTACCGCGTCGCGGCGACGAGCCTGGTCCTCGAGATCACGGAGAGCGCGATGATGCGCGATCCCGGCACCTCGGCGCGCAACATGGAACTGCTGCGCGTGGCCGGGCGTCAGGTTTGCGATCGACGACTTCGGAACGGGATACTCGTCGCTGTCGCAGCTGCGAAAGCTGCCCGTGGACGAACTCAAGATCGACCGCTCCTTCGTGTCGCGGGCGCACATCGACGCCGACGATGCCAGCATCGTCAGTTCTGACGATCGAGCTTGGCCACAACCTGGGACTGAAGGTGGTTGCAGAAGGCGTCGAGGAAGCCGACACGCTGCTGATGCTGCGCGCACTCGGCTGCGACTACGCCCAGGGCTACCTGATCAGCAGGCCGCTGGCCGCTGACGCCGTGCGCGGATACGTCCGCGAAGCCAACGAGATTCTCGGCGAGGCGGATTCCACGCTGATACAGGCGCGTGCGCTGAAGATCCTTTCGAACCGCAGCTGATCAGTGCTTGTCGTCGATCTCGTCCACCGAGGCCTGTCCGGTGAGTTCCTTGCGGACGATCGCCCAGGACATGCCGACGCCGAGGATCAGGCCGAGCGAGACGAGAACGACCCACTTCAGGGTCGTCGCGTTGCCCACGTCGAGCCAGCCCCAGGACACGAAGAGCCAGACGAGCGCGGCCGGTGAACGCCACCATCAGCAGGAACCCGAGTTTCCCGACGGCCTGCATCATCGAGCGCCAGAAGAAAATCCAGAGTATGAGCAGCGCGATGCCGAGCACGACCTGGGCCGGGGTGAATGACGGGAAGGTTCCGCTGACCCAGTGGAAGTAGCTGAAGCCGGATGGATTGAAGGTCGCCAGCACCAGCGCCAGGGCGAACGCGATTCGCCAGGCGAAACCGGTGATCGAAATGCTGTCCATTCCCGTGGACTCCCCTGGAACGAGCCGACGCGATTATCGGAGACTCTTCGCGAGCAAGGCAATTTCCGGCGGCCCGATGCGGCAGCATCCGCCGACCAGGCGCGCGCCGTCGTCGATCCATTGCGGTGCAAGCGCGCAAAGGCTCTCCTCATCGCCGGAGCCATGCCAGTCATGCGTCCGCCCATCCCCAGGTCTCGCCGGAATTGGGATACACGACGACGGGCTTGCCTGATCCGGCCTTGAGGGCGCGAATCGCAAGGCCCACGATTTCGGGCCTGACGCAATTCACGCCGAGCGCGATCACGTTCCGTACGCCGTCGAGGCGACGCGCGCATTCGGTCAGCGGTTCGCCGTGGGACGTATGGATGCCGTCGGGAGACGTGAAGCTGATCCAGGCGCGCGTCTCGCGATGCTGCTCGAGCAGCAAGGCCAGCGCGCGCGCCTCGTCGAGCACCGGGATGGTCTCGCAGGCGAGGAAGTCCGCGCCGGAGGAGGCGAGTACCGCGAATCGCCGCGTGTGGAATTCGACGAGCGCCTCGACCGTGAGGCCGTAGTCGCCGCGGTATTCCGCGCCGTCGTGCGAGATCGCGCCATAGGGGCCGACCGAGGCTGCGACATACAACTCGCGCCGGTCCGCGGGATGATCGTGGCGGTAACGCTCGCGGGCGGATTGCGCGAGCTCGACGGACCGGCGCAGCAGTGCCGTGGTTTCGTCGGCGCTCAGGCCGATGGCCGCGAAGCCCTCGTAGCTCGCCTGGTAGCTCGCGGTGGTGGCGCAAGCTCGCGCCCGCGGCGAAGTAGTCGTAGTGCAGCTGCTCGATGGCCTCGGGGGCCGTCTGCAGCAATCGCGCCGACCACAGCGAACTCGAGACGTCGTGACCACGGCGCTCGAGCTCGGTCGCGAGCCCGCCGTCCAGGATGATCGTTTCGTCGTGTCGCCTCACTTCATTCCACAGTCAGGTGGCCGGCTGCCGCGCCTGCATTCTGAGTCCACCGCGCGAGTGGATGCCATGGGACCAATGCACTACGCGGCCACCGCCTATAATCGTGAATCCGAGGACAAACTCCGCTGATCCCCCGATGATCGCCCTGCTCGAAGCGCACCGCGCGGGCCTCTTCGCCGCGCCGAGATCTGGCGAAACCTCGTCGCGGGCGTCGTCGTCGGCATCGTGGCGCTGCCGCTTGCGATGGCGCTTTGCGATCGCTTCCGGCGCGAAACCCGAGCAAGGGCTCTACACGGCCATCGTCGCCGGTCTCGCGACTTCGCTTCTGGGCGGGACTCGCGTGCAGATCTCCGGGCCGACCGGCGCCTTCATCGTCGTGCTCGCCGGCATCACGGCGCAGTACGGGATCGCGGGACTGCAGGTCGCGACCCTGATGGCGGGCGTGATGCTGCTCGCGATGGGATTCGCGCAGCTCGGGAGCGTGATCCGCTTCATCCCGAATCCCGTGATCGTCGGCTTCACGTCGGGCATCGCCGTGATCATCTTTGTCGGGCAGTGGAAGTATTTCTTCGGCCTGCACCCGGCGGTTTCCGGCGAGCATTTCCACGAGAAGGTCTGGGCGCTGGTCCAGGCGCTGCCGGGCCTGGACCCGCCGACGACGGCCATCGCGCTGCTCGCGTTCGCGATCGTCGCGGCCGGCGGCCGGATACTCGACCGGATTCCCGGGCTCGGGCGCGTGCCGGCGCCGCTCGTCGCAATGCTTGCGGCGACGGCCGTCCAGGCGTTCTGGCGGTTTCCCGACGTCGCGACGATCGGCACCGCTTTCGGCGGCATTCCGCGCTCCCTGCCCGCGCTTGCAATGGCCGAGCCTGACGCTCGACCGAGGTGCTGCAGCTCGTCGGTCCGGCATTCACGATCGCGCTGCTCGGCGCCATTGAGTCGCTGCTGACCGCCGTCGTCGCCGACGGCATGACGGGCGCGCGGCACAAGCCGGAACCAGGAACTGATCGGGCAAGGCGCCGCCAACATCCTGTCCCCGCTTTTCGGCGGATTCGCGGCGACTGGCGCCGTCGCCCGCACGGCGACCAGCATCCGCAATGGCGCGACGAGCCCCGCTCGCAGGCATCGTTCACGCCGTCTTCCTGGTCCTCGTCATCCTGCTGCTCGCGCCCTGGGCGGCGCACATACCGCTCGCCGCGCGCTCGCCGCGATCCTTTTCTACGTCGCCTGGAACATGAGCGACGTGCGGCATTTCTCGCGGCTGCTCACGCGCGCGCCGCGCTCGGACCGGCTCGTGCTGCTGATCACGTTCGGCCTCACGGTGTTCGTCGATCTCGTGGTCGCGGTCAACGTCGGGCGTCGTGATTGCGGCGCTTCTTTTCATGCGGCGCATGGCGGAATCGGTCAGCGTGCAGCAGGAGGTGTTTGGGCGGGCCGGAGGGACGCGCCGGAGAAGTGGAGGCGGCCGGGGAAGCGGCGCTGCCACCGAACGTGCTCGTGTACCGGATCGACGGGCCGTTCTTTCGGCGCGGCAGAGAAGCTCGAGAGCACGATCGAGCGAAGCGCAGCTGCATGTCGGGACTGTGGTGATCCGCCTCGGCCGCGTGCCGTTCATGGACGCGACCGGAATGCACACGCTTTCGGAGATCATCGAGCGATTCCAGCGGCGGGGCATACGGGTCGTGCTGTGCGGCATCCAGGAACGGCTGTCGCGCTCGCTGGGGCGGGCCGGGATCCTGGCGCTGGTCGGCCCGGACAACATCTGCGCCGATATGGCCGAAGTTGCGGGCGCGTCACACCTGCTTGAGCCCGCAGGACGGGGCATTGTCAAAATCGAGCGGGGAGGGCCGATTTCGGGTAGAATGCGCGGGTCTGGTGATTCCCTAGTTCTGTCTTGTCTGGCTCGTTGCGCCGCTTCGGCGCGCCTTCTGACCCGGTCCAGCCACCACGAAAAGCATCGCCGAACCAGCAGGTGGAAATCCGCTTGCTGCCATCTTTCTTATTGTGAGTAATCCTAGTGACCAAGCTTTTTATCGGAAATCTTCCTTTCTCTGCGACTGAAGAGTCGGTTCGCGCACTGTTCGCGCCGCACGGCACGATCGAGTCGCTCGCGCTGATCAACGACCGCGACACGGGCCGTCCCCGTGGTTTCGGCTTCATCGAGATGTCGAATGCCGATGCCTCCAAGGCCATGCAGGCCCTGAATGGCAAGGACTTCGAAGGCCGTGCCCTCAAGGTGAATGAGGCCCAGGCGAAGGAACGCAGCGGCGGCGGCGGCGGTGGCGGTGGCTACCGTAGCGGCGGCGGCGGCGGCGGCGGGAATCGTTACTGATTCCAGCCCAAGGCCGGCGACAGGCCAGGATGACAGCCAATGACCTTGGCGATCATCGTGTGCCTGTCGGCGGTCGCCCTGTATCTCGGCACGCTCCTGTTTGGCGCCCGCCGAGAATGCCGAGTTGCTGGTGCAGAATGCCCGGCTCAAGAAACGTATCGAGCGGGGCGCGCGCTAGCCAAGTCTGAATTTCGCGAGGTTTGACCCATGCGCATCGTGTCACGCACTGCCCGTTCGCTCCTCGAACAGAAGCGCGAGAAGTCGATGCGCAAGCGCCAGGCCGCCGGCACGCTTGCCACGGCCTTTCCGCGTGTCGAGCAGATCCGCATCCAGCTCCGCTTCATTCCACAAGATCGGGCACCGTGCCCGCGGCGCAGACCCATGCGCTGTATCCGTCGGCACAGGCGTACTTCGAGTTTGCCTGCCCGCACGGCGACTGCGACGGCAGCATCGACCTGAACGAAATCGCCCTGCCGCTGCTGCGCACAGCTCCGGCGTCCAGCTGGACGGAACGATGCATTGCCCCGGGACGCGCACCGGAGGGGCACCACGCGGCCACCCTGCAACCAGCGCGTCGATTACTGGATCGCAGCCCAGTATCAGTCGATCGTCCGCGCGACAGGCTGACCACCCGACCGACCTCCAGATCCCTTCGTTCCCGGCACAGAAACAGGTTTTCGTGACAACGGCGCTTGGCCTCAGATAAGCTAATGCGAATCATTCTCATTCGTGTTCACATAAGGGATGCCCCATGTCGCGCCGCCGTGATGTCCGGATTGCCATCGCCATGGCCGTCGTTTCCGCCTCGATCCAGGCCGCGCAGGCCGACGATGCGGCCGCGACTGACGCCGACGCCGCTGCCAGAAGGTCACGGTCACCGCGGAGCGCGAATCGGATCGGCTACCTGGCCGACCGCAGCCGCACTGGCGACCAAGACAGACACGCCGCTCCTCAACGTGCCTCAGTGCCGTGTCCGTCGTGACGAAGGACCTCATCAAGGGACCAGTCCATGCAGAGCGTGGCCGACCTGGCCCGCTACGTGCCGGGCGCGGGCGCCGCGCAGGGCGAGGGCAACCGCGACACGATCATCCTGCGCGGCAACAGCTCGACCAGCGACTTCTTCCTCGACGGCGTCCGCGACGACGTCGAGTACTACCGCGATTTCTACAACATCGACCGCGTCGAGATCCTGAAGGGCCCGAACGCGATGATCTTCGGCCGCGGCGGCGCGGGCGGGATCGTGAACCGCGTGACGCGCCAGGCGAACTGGCAGCCCGTGCGCGAACTTTCGCTGCAGGGCGGCTCCTGGGACAACCGGCGCGCGACCGTCGACGTCGGCGACGCAGTCAACGATCGCGTGGCGCTTCGCATCACCGGGCCTTTATGAGACTCCGACAGCTATCGCGACGGATTCCGCTTCGAGCGCATGGGGGTGAACCCGACGCGCAGCGTTCGCCATCGGCGACGCCACGGTCGTGCGGCTCTCCTACGAGTACTACGACTACGACCGTACGGCAGACCGCGGCCTGCCGTTCGGGCTCGGTCGACCGTACGTGACCGACCCGTCCGACGTTCTTCGGCGACCCGGACCGCAGCGCATTACGTACGCGACGGTGAACCAGGGCGCGCTCGTGATCGACCACGCGTTCAGCGACACCGTGCCAGCTGCGGAACCGCACGCTGTCTACGCCGACTACGACAAGTTCTACCAGAACGTCTACGCCGGGCGGGCCCGTGGACGCCGGCCACCGGCCTCGTGCCGCTCGCCGCCTACAGCAACGAGCAGCTGCGCGAGAACTCCTTCAACCAGACGGACCTGACTCATTCTCGTTCGAGACCGGGGCGATCGGCCATGAATTCCTCGTGGGCGTCGAGCTCGGCGAGCAGGAGACGGACAACTTCCGGAACACGGGCTTCTTCAACGACTACGGACCTGCCTTTTCCGCGGTTCCGGCGAGCGATCCGACGGTCTCGGTGCCGGTCACCTTCCGGCAGGCGGCAACGGACTGCGGACAACCACGGCCGCGCGTCGATCGCCGCGGTCTACGCGCAGGACCAGGTCGCAGTTCTCGCCGAAGTGGATGGCCGTGCTCGGCTTGCGCTACGACAGCTTCGACATGAACTTCACGAACAACCGCACCGGCGAGAATTTCCGCACCTCGGACGATCTCGTCTCGCCGCGCGCCGGCCTCATCTACAAGCCGCGTGGAGGACATGTCCATCTACGCGAGCTACAGCAAGACCTACATCCCGCGCGCCGGGATCGCAGCTCGCCTCGCTCAACATCACGAACGCGGCGCTCGAACCGGAGGAGTTCGAGAACATCCGAGCTCGGCGCGAAGTGGGACGTCAACCCGTCGCTCGCCCTGACCGCGGCGATCTTCCAGCTCGACCGCAAGAATGTCGTGATCCCGGATCCGAACGATCCCGACGCGTGTCGCTGCTGGTCGACGGCCAGCGCACCAGGGCATCGAGCTCGGCGTGAGCTGGACAGGTCAGCGAGGCCTGGAGCATTCAGGGCGGCTACGCCTACCAGGACGGCCACCTGACGGAGCAGCTCGGGCGGCACGACGCTTGCCCAGCTTCCGAGGCATCGTCGTTCTCGCTCTGGAACCGCTACGACTTCACGCCGGCCTGGGGCGTGGGCCTCGGCGTCATCTACCAGACGGAGATGTTCGCGGCGGTCGGACAACCTCGGTCACGCTGCCGGGCTTCACGCGCGTCGACGCGGGCTGTACTACACGCCGAACGACCGCCTTAGCGTGCAGCTCAACGTCGAAAACCTGCTCGACGAGCGCTATTACCCGAATGCCAACAGCAACAACAACATCACGCCGGGATCGCCGCTGGCGGTCCGGGCCGGGGTGACGATGCGCGTTCTGAGCCATTCGATCGCTAGAGTCGGTTTATCATCCCCACCATCCAGAATCGGACATGGGGAGTTTCCGCAGTGCACAACAAAACCCTGGCTCTCGTCGCCGGCGCCTTGTCGCTCGCGTCGCTGGCGGCCGGACAAGCGGTCGTTGCGCAGGAAACCACCGTTTTCGAACCCGTCATCGTGACCGCGCAGAAGCGCGAGCAGAGCATCTACGACGTCCCAGTCGCGATCAGCGCCTTCACGGCCGAAACCATCGAGAAGCAGGGCATCTCGGACCTGACGGACATCGGCAAGTTCGTGCCGAACCTGAACGTCACCGGGTTCTCGGCCGGCCAGACGTCGTCGACAGAATCCGTTCATCCGCGGCATCGGCCTGCAGGACCACCTGATCACGACCGACCCGGGCGTCGGCGTGTACGTGGACGGCGTCTACCTCGGGCGCCAGGTCGGCCAGAACTGGAGCCTCGCCAACATCGAGCGCGTCGAGGTGCTGCGCGGACCGCAGGGCACGCTGTACGGCCGCAATTCGATCGGCGGCGCCATCAACATCATCACGCGCAAGCCCGGCGACGAAGACGGCGGCCGAATGTCGTTGACCGCCGGCGATCGCGGACGGCTGAACGCGGATTTCTACACGAACATGGCTTTCTCGGACCAGTTCGCCATGTCCGTGACAGCGCGCCTTCCAGCACCGCGACGGCCTCGGCGAGTTCGTGAACGATCGAGAACCCGCGCAAGGAAGTGGGCGAGATGGAGGACGTCTCGGCGCGCGTCGCGATTCAAGTGGTCGCCGACCGACCGCCTGTCGTTCCTCGCTGACCGCGGACGGCAACGATGGCGACGGACGGCCTGCGTCCCTACGACACGCTGATCAACGAGATTGGCGCGGCGTGCCGGGCCAGCTCCCGCCGACCGGCGATCCGGCGACTGCCGCTAACGGCGCCGTGTACAACGCCGGCTACCGGAATTCCGACACGGCGCGACGATCCCGTACGACAACAACACCGGCCAGGCAGTCGCAGACCGAGGTGACCAACGAGGCGTAGCGGCGTCTCGCTGACCGTCGATCTACAAGGTCGCGGACAACATGGCTGCAAGCTCCTCGCTGAGCGACCGGCATTCCGGAATACAAGGCCGGACTCGACGACGACGGCTTCTTCGACGACTTCCTGTAGCTTCCCCGAGATCGGCTGCTGCCGATCAGCAGTCGGCGGAACTGCAGTTCACGGGTGACGTTCGGTGCGCTTCGACTACGTCGCCGGCCTCTACTGCTTCCAGGAAGAACGGCAAGAACGTCCAGGACCCGACGACTCTTCCTCGGCGGCCCGGGCGACTTCCTGCTGCGACCAGACGGTCGACAGCGAGGCGATCTACGGCAACGTCGGCTACCACTTCACCGATGCGCTGCGTGTTTCGCGCGGGCCTGCGCTACACGCAGGACGACAAGACACGCCGGCACGAACATCAACTGCGGCGGCGTGATCGTCGAGAATCGCGCAGCCGCGACTGGTCCGAAGCGAGCTGGGACGTCTCGGCGAACTACCAGCTGAGCTGACCGCATGAACGTGCTACGGCACGATCCAGAACGGCTACCAGTCGGGCCAGTTCCCGCCGCGTCCGTTCTGCCTGTTCGGCTTCCTCGATTCCACGCAGCCTGGGAACGCAGCGGCCGAACTAGCTTCGTCGCCAATGACAACGTCACGGCGTTGAACTACGAGGTCGGCATCAAGGGCCAGCCGTTCGACAACCTGCAGATGAGCATCGCGGTGTTCTACACGGACTACTCGGACCTGCCGTACCAGGTCGAGCACGGCGGTGCCGGCGGCCGGCTTCAACACCGCGCAACATCATCGTGGACCAGACCTCGATGGGCGTGGAGTGGGAAGGCATCTGGCCGGCGACCGACTGATTCCGTCCTGCACTCGACGCTCGGGCTACGATACGAGCGCTGACAGTCGACGACCCGAACTCCGGTCCTGCGGTCGCGCCGCTGACGCCGGAGTGGACGGCTTCGGTGAGCCCCGAGTTCACGTTTCCCGCTCGGCAGCCGGCAACGTCACGCTGCGCGCCGACTGGTCGTTCCGCGACGACATGTTCGGCGAGCCGAGCGCGACCCGGGCCGCGTTCACGCACATCGACAGCCGCGACCTGATCAACGTCCGACGTCACCTACCGAGCCGCACGGACGGCGACTGGTCCGTGTCCGCTTATGGCAAGAACGTGACCGACGAGCGCTGCTGACAATGCGCGGCTCAACGCGGGGACTATGTCCTCGTGATCAAGTCGCTCGATGCGGCGGAGTTCGGAGTGCGGATTACGAAGGAATTCTGAGGCGCCACCGGTCTGACGGCGTGCTGGCGCTGCAGGGCGCCGGAGTGTCCGGCTCACGCGCCCGGCATCGCCGCGGCTATGAGCGACTGTAGGAAGCGGACCTACACGCTCAATATTCTTCGGAGCGGTTGGCTAACATCGCGCTTCATGCGCCTCTGCTTTCGCAAACGAACCGCAATTGCGGCGCTGACGTTCGCCGCGTCGCCTGCTGCCGCTATCGCTGCAAGCTGCTGAAAGCGAATTCCTCGGCCTGCTGCGCGCGCGCGACCTGACCACACTTCGGGCTCCTGCGGCTCGACATGCGCCCGGCGCACGCGATCAACGCGCCACAAGGGCACCTGGGCGATCGAAGTACCGAACTCGCACAGCAGAACACCTGCGCCCCAGCCGGGGCGCCCGCGACTACCTGAGACGCTGCCGGGCCGCAGCACGCTCGGACCCGCCGAGGTCGCCGCGATCCAGGCGCTGCCCGGCGAGAACTACCTCTTCGAGCATGGAGCTCGCCGGAGCTCGACGTGACGTTCCATTACAGTTCACGCCGCACTGGGGCGGCTTACGTCGCTGAGCGGCGTCAATTACAGCGGCGGTTTCCCTCGACAGCGGATCGAAGGCTTCCACGACGTCTTCGGCTTCGACAACAACGGCCGGCCGTCAGTGAGCCGCAACGACGTGAACCTGATCGCGGACCTCAAGTCGGCCGACATGGCCTTCCTCGGCGCGCGCTGACCACACGGCGGCCTGCTCGACCTCGACGATCGGGGTGCGTTACTCGGGCTTCCAGCCGATGAAAGGATGGAATATCGTCATCGAGGCCGCCGCCAAGCGTCGCACTGCAGGGGCAGCGGGATTTCCTGTCGACCGGAAAATCCGACTTCGGCCTGCAGGCGACGCTGCAGCGCTTCGGCGAGCACCACGCGTGGCAGACGTCAGCGCCTCGGGCGTCTACTACGACGGCAGCACGAGCATCACGCCGACCGACCCGCAGATCGTGCCGACGCTGGTCGTCGGCTACGAGCGAAAGCTGAGCCCGAAGACCCACCTGATCCTGCAGGGCTACGTCAGCGACAGCATCTACATCGCACGAGGACACGGACCTGCACGAGCTTCGGGACCGGAAATACCAGTGTGAGCGCCGGCGGTCTATCACCGCTTCGGGCGCAGCGTCATTTCGTTCGCGGATCACCGAGAACCTCGCAGAACTTCAACAACACGCCGGACGTCGGCTTGCAGTTCGGTTGGGCCTATAGCCCGGCGCTCGCGCTCACAGCCAGGCAAGAACTGATTCAGGCGGGCTGGACGTTCGCGTTCAGGCGGAACAGGTTCGTCGGGTCGTACTTCTTCTTGATCTCGCGCAGGCGCGGCAGGTTGCCCTGGTAGTTGTCGTCGATCTTGCGCTGCGCCTTCATCGCCCGTTTCGTTCGTGTAGATACCCGTCGGTGAAGGGCTCGAGCTTTGACCAGTAATCCTTCACGTAGCCGACGTGGGTGTGCGCGGTCGTCGGCGAGGCTCCAGGCGACCGTCGCGAAGATGCCGTGCGTCGCGCGGCCGGTGCGGGAACGCGGTCGCGTCTGCCGCAACGCGGCCGATGGCGCCGCCCGCCTGCTGGATGAAGAAGGCGGTCGTGCGCCCGGTGTCGGCGCCGGAACTCGCCGACCACCTCGTCCACGAGCCCGGCCGGGAAGCCGCTCGATGAAGCCGGCCTTCGAGGTAGCTGCCTTCGTTCGCGCGGGTCGAGGTTGTCGCTCGCGCGCTGCAGCGAGGCAGTAGTCCTGCGCCTTGAACGTATCCGCGAACCGGCTTGCCGAGCGCGCGGATCGGCGCGAGGACGCGTCTCGGCGTCGCCCGCCGGCCCGACCAGCAGCACGCGATGATCGCGGCGCCGGGCTTGCCGCCCGCCGGCGCGCGCATGACGAAGTCCGTCTGTAACTCCTCGGGCGCGCTCGAGCTGAACTCGCCAGTAGAAGGCGAGGAGCTCGCGCGCTCGCTCGATCGGGAACACGGCGGCGCCTGCGACGACCTCGCGCTGCATCGGGTGCAGGCCGAACTCGAAGTTCGTCACGACGCCGAAGTTGCCGCCGCCGCCGCGCACGGCCCAGTAGAGGTCCGGGTTCTCCTCCGGACTCGCGTGCGCGAAGCGTCGCCGGCCGGTGACGATGTCGACCGCGCGTCACGTTGTCGAGCGCAAGGCCGAAGCGCCGCGCGACGCCGGCCGAAGCCGCCGCCGAGCGTGAGGCCCGCCGACGCCCGTGTGCGAGACCGTGCCGCAGGTCGTGACGAGGCCCTGCGCCATCGCCTCGTGGTCGACTGTCGCCGAGCAGGCTGCCGCCGTCGACGTAGGCGCGCTGCCCCTCGGCGTCGACGCGCACGCCGCGAAACAGCGACAGGTCGATCTGCATGCCCTTTTCGCAGGTGGACTTGCCCGACGGGCTGTGGCCGCCGCACTTGACCGCGAGCGAGCAGGCTCGCGTCGCGCGCGAAGTCGCACCGCGCTCATGACGTCCGCGACGCCGCGTCGGCTGCACGACGAGTGCCGGGTGCATGTCGATGGATTCGTTCAGCACGCGGCGCGCCGCGTCGTAGCCCGCATCGCCGGCGAGAGCAGGGGCCCCGCGCAGGCTCGCCTCTTGAGATCGGCAAGCGCCGCCTGTTCGATGACCGTGGCCGAACCGTCGAGCTTGATGGCCGCGAGGCCGCCGGCTGCCTGCGATGCCGCTTCGGTCGAGAGCGTAGACCGCGGCGCCGGCAGCGCATAGGCGACGGCAGCAGCAAGGGTCGACTGGAAGAAATGGCGGCGGTTCATGCGGCCCCACGGCGGCGGCAAGCTTGCCCTTGAAGGCGGAACGCAGCAGCAGGATGCGCCGCGTAAAGCACGACCACGACCACGCCCCAGCGCAGCTGTTCGAGCGGCAGCGACTTCACCATGGAAGGCGGCGACCAGCAACGAGCGGTATGCCGCCGAGCGCGATGCCGATGACGACGCGGCGGTCGATGCGCTCCGTCTGCAGGAAGCGCATGCCGCAGGCCGACATCAGGAATGCGCATGAACCCATCATGATGGGAATGCCGCAATCGGATTGAGCCCCGAGCAGCGACAGCGTGATCAGTGACGGCGCATACATGCCCGATGCCGAATGCCATCAGGGCGCCCAGGACAAAGTGCACGCCGATCGCGATCGCAAGCGGACCTGCCGCCAGCGTGAGGGCGGTCCCGCCGCCCGGCATCATGCCGAGATTCGTCATGGCGTAGAGGGCTGGCTGCGATCAGCAGTGCGATGCCCACGAACGCCCCGAACGAACCGCACGCGGCGCGCGCACGACGATCGGGGCGCCGACGAACGAGCCGACGACGGCCGCGGCGATGCAGGCGAGGAGCAGCACAGGATCGACCTGACGAGCTTGATGAAGATGAGTCCCTGCACGATGGTCGGCAGGCAGTGGCCGGTGTTGAGGATCGCCGGTATGAATGCATGTCCGGCACCGTCCGGCGCAGCTTGAGCCAGGCCGTCGAGGGCGCAAACGAGCCGATCCCGAGCGTATCGAAGAAATTTGTTATCGCACCGAGCGCAATCGCCTCAGGTTTTGGCTGGAGCTCGCCAGCAATACGTAACTGAACGAAGTACACT